>SL_4KL_010_BRINEDRAFT_10000017_pt1 | contig 54972 bp, 84 predicted proteins | sample SodLak_010_BRINE_2_FD_10664 | JGI IMG/M metagenome (IMG submission 10664) | reverse complement strand
TATTCGATGGGGCTGTGTATTATAAAAGATGCCGTTGGATAATCTTGTTACCGTTTTATTCGTTGTTTGAAAACAAAGATTTGAATTTATCTTCATTATCTTTGTTTTTTCGTTCTTCTCTTGGAAGCCATTCAGGAATGTCTTCTACTCTTTGTTTTGTTGGATAAAATCGGTTCCAATTGTTAAGTGCGTATTCGTTTGCTTTTTCAGGAATGTTTTCTTTTGCCCACTGAGCCAAGTACTCAATTTCTTCGACTGTTAGTGAACTGTACAATTCTTCTTGTACTTCTTCCACGTCTCTATTTCTTACATTGATTAGGTAGTGAACGTGTTCTGCACTATGATGTGTTCCTGCCAATCTATGATAGTCAGAAACATCTGTATTATGAACTACTTCAGTTTCTCCATCATATTCTTCATAGAGTCCAATCAACGTTTCAAATTTTTCACCATTGAGTAGAGTCTCGCTTTCACTTTTTTGTTTTAATTTTTCATGTAAATCGTCCCATGTTGCATTTTCTGGTAATGGTGGGGCAAATTCTTGTACATTGTATTCGATAGAAAGGACAAATCCGTGATCAAGATCAAAATTGATGTACCAATGTGTTTCTTCTAGTCCTGCAAACCACTTAACATCAGAATACATATCACTTTGAAGCGTGTTATGTACTACTGTCAATTCATTTGCGATTGCTGAAAAGTTTGTGCTTACAACACCCGGTGCTGAATTAATCAATTCAGCGGCTTTTTCACCACGTTTTTCATAATCAGCACAAACATCTTTGCAACTAAATAGCCAATGTAGTCCTCTCATTAGACTATTCATTGCTTCTTGTGGTGAGTGTTTTTCACTTGATAGTCTTTCTAATGGAACTTCATCAGGCACTTCTGCCGATGCAATATAAGTTCCATTTTTATTATCAACACTCAGATTGAATTGGGTGTTTTCATAAAATGAATTGTAACGCTTATCGGTCATGGAATTAATTTATGGTTGCAGTTACAAAAGTATTTACTATTTATTTCAAAAGAACGACAATTTGAATTGATACGAAACAGTTTGTTTGTGTATTATCGTGCTAAACCAAGACCACGGAATAGCATATATGTTGGAACACCAGCAATGGTTGTTAGTACAAACGCTCCTTCCCATCCATATCGAATGGACGTGATGATGAAGAAGATTACAATCGAGTACAGTGCGATTTTGTGTAGGAATCGTCCCATTGTGTCTATACATATGCCCCCTGAATATATAAAGTTTATGGTATTGGGTAGGACTAAACGTTTTATTTGTTTTTAGTTATATTTCGTATTAGCCTTTAAATTTTTATATGGTGTTTCCGTTTATTTTTATATGTCTGATTCAAACGAACACATTTCTTTAAATAATGTACAATCTGGTGATGGAAATGATTTCACTAAGGCTTCTGAAATGAGTTCTGATGAAAAATCAAATTTCATTTCTGTAAATAATTATGACAAAGACGTTCACGGTAATTCTTCTAAATCATGTGGGATTACTGAAGATGATATTATTGCTTCAGTTACTACTGGTAAAAGAATCGTTGATAAAATTCCGAATCATGAAATGTATCATGCATCTTCAAAGGCAGTTTTTTGGGGCCAACTTCCAAAATTAACAAACAATTCGAGTTATGACTCATTGGTTGTAACTGATACTGATCCTGATGGAAAGGCGGTTGCAGCATTGTATAAATACAAATATGGTGATGATGCAATTTCTCTTCCTGCTTCATATAGATATGGAGTAGAACCGTTGGAGGCATTGCGAAAGCTAACAGATTTTATTGAGCCAGATATTACGGTGTATTTGTGTGATATTGGGCCAAATAAAGAACAGAAGGATGAATGGATTCGTGTTATTGATGAGTTACAACAAACAAACCCGATTCGGATACGAGATCATCATGAGCGTGTAGATGAAATTTATGATGCATTTGATGAGATGGAAAATGTTGAGTATGTATTAGATCAAGAAGTGTGTGCTACTGTGATTGTATTGAGAGAAGATATACACAACCCATCTCAATCAATGGTTGAGTTGGCAGCAATTACAAATGTGCAAGATATGCATATTCCGAATAGTCCCCATTTCGATGAGTGGGTTCCAAAGTTGCGGATGGCTTCACGCGCACTATCATTTTCTCGCTATGTAGATAGTGCTTCTGAAAAAGGAATTTCATTTCTCAAAGATGACACATATGATGATTACTTTGAGAAATATGAATACATGATGGCCCAACAAGAAAAACACGTATTAGACACATTAGATACAATTACTGTTGGCGGGTTTAAAATTGGATTTGTGTATGGTGATTCACACCCTGACCAACCTGCTGAAATAATGAAACAAAAACATAATTGTGATATTGCATGTTTATTGAAACCGAATGGTCGTATGAGTATTCGTTCTGATTTAGATACAGCACCATTTAGTCATGAAATTGCTGAAGAATTTGGTGGGGGTGGTCATGCTGATTCTGCTGGCTGTGTGGTTTTTGAAATGTATGATAGTGAGCCACCAATTCCAAAAGAAGAACATTATGAAACAAAGGGTTCAGAACAAAGAAAAGTTGTTGAAGAAGTCATTCGTGAAATCATATCAGAAAAATAAATTTAATACTATATAAATATACAAATTTTAAATATGATGCTATAGAATGAATCAGTATGAAACCGAGTCCTAATAATAAAGTTTTAACACTTTCTCAAATCAAACATATTGTTGATTCGATTACTGAGTATAAAAATGCAGTACAGTTCGGCAATGAGAGTATACCTGAGTCATTTACAATGCTTGAATTTAAAAATAAAATCAGTACTCTCTATAAAAAACTAAAAGATAATTTAAAAAAGAATCAAACAAATATTGTTATTACAGATAAAGAAGAAGTGTTAGTGTCTAAGTCAATTGAATTTTTTAAGAAAGAGATCAAGCGAATTTCTAAGTGGCATGGGATTGAATCATATATTTCCCCTCAAGAAAAAGAAAATATTGTGGAAGATTTAAACCATACCAAATCTATGTTCAATCATGACTGACGAAGACCGCATCTTTGTATCCAACGGTATTGGCTATAGGGTTTATTTTGTTGTTAAACAGTGTACTAATTGTGGTGATGAAGTTGAAGTTCCAGCAGAGAATTTAAATGAAAATGCATTCTGTAGTGTTGCATGTGTGAAAAAATACAACTCTGATTAAAATAAACCATTAGTTTTATTAACGTACACATCCAAAATTGATATAGAAATAAAATGTCTGTGGATGAATACGGCGATTACGTCGGACATGAAGACATAAAAGAAGTTAAAGAAATTTGTGATGACCAAAAAATCAGAGAAATGGTCACAAACAATCGCTGGTCTGATATTCTTGAACCTATCTCAGAATGGTTAGACAATCCATTTGAACTTGATGCTGAACAAATGAATTTATCACTTCGTGCCACATCTGGTGAACTAATCATTGGGTGGTATCAACCTTCTATGGGTCGAATTTCTTCAATTACCTATTGGAAACCAGACGGTGGTCTAACTGGTACAGACGGTGAATTAGAATGGAATGAGAATGTCACAACACTCATTCAAAGTATTGATAATGAAAAGATTTTCTCTTTTCTAATGCATATTGAACAACCAGAGGCCCAATCATTCCTATGATTTGGATTCCTGACTATAATGACTTTATCAACTTTTTGAGACGCCCGTCTTCAGTATTATATTTAATAGGGTTGTGTACTTGTCCAACTGGTCTTGTTACATCATTAATGGGACTGTTTCTGCCGTTCTCAGTGTATGCTTTCTTTGGTGGTCTGGTGATATTATGGACTGCTGTATTTGTTGAAGCTATTGAAACGGCTCCCAATGAAACCTTTACCTTTTGAATGAGTAGGTAAACATAATAAATAAATGATGTCTAAAAATACTATAAGCAATAATAAAGGTAATAATATGGAATTGTCTCTTGAAAATAATCATTCTGAATCATGTAATGTAGACTTTTGTCAGAATTGTATTTCTGTAATTCCTGATGGTGAAGGAATTTATGTTGATGAAAATGATATTGATGAAGAACATACAGGTGGAACCGAAGAAATGTTTAGAAATGATCTAAAACATATTGGTCGTGTTTTTCTTGGGTTTAATGAAGAAGATATTGGGCCGTGGTGTTCATCATGTAGTTGGGAACTAGAACGAAAACGATCTAAACACCCTGAAAAAAAGGTTCATGATGAAGTTTTCACTAGTATTGAAGTAGTTAGAAAGTTGCTTGCAACTGCAAATGGGTGGGATAAAAAAAGTGCTGGTGAATGGGTCACATTGGTTATTAGTGAAGCACAGAACCTTTCATATGACGCCCTTGTTGAACCAGTAAAATCAACTGGTGGATATATTTGCCTGAAAGTTGAATGGGATGATGATATTGAATGGTTTTACACAGTCCGTAACCGTGTACATGGAAAGTTTTTAATCCAGCACGATGGGGACAGTGTGTGTTCTGCTCATGAGGAAGCAGAACAAAAATTAAAACAAGACAAAAATCATAAAAATGGAATTATTAAACCTGTTCTTCGTGAAGACACACCATTCGATAATGATGGGTGGAGAAATACTATTTGCCTTGAAGAAATTAATGATGAAACAAATGATGTATTGTACTCTCTCCCAAACGTTTCAAAAAACAATAAACAACTATACAAGTATGAGCTTCTCCAAAAATCTAAACGCGAAAATGGAACAGTTGTAGAAGTTGACAAAAATGAATATGGAAGTGTTATACGAATTCATGCAATTAAATCTGAAAATGGAACAGCATGGAGAGTGATGATCCGTGATGATGGAAATGATGACCCATCTATTAAGTTTTCAAAACATGACTATGAAAATGATACTGACCAATCATGGACGCACGTAACATCTAACAAAGTATCAGAAATACATACATTAGACAATTGGACACAATTCTTCATAGTATTTAAAAAAGCTGTAGAAATGTACAATACTATTGAATGAAATGTAATACAACATAGTCATAAAAACTATGTTATGTTCTCTCTACCAATATAATATATGAAAAATATGAGTAAAAAACGCTCTATAATTCTTTATAGCGGGGTTATCTTTACCATTATATTCTCACCAATAATTGGTGCTGTACTTAAAACAGGAACCATAGAAGGTGTTCTTTCAATGGGAACATATTTGAATCCATTATTTGTTGGATACCTTATTGGGGGTTTTGTTTCATCTGTTATATTATACACACTCATTGTTTTATTTATGACTATTATCACATTATTTGTTTACACCGTTTGGATGATAGTAAAATCTATTGTTGAAAAAATATTAAAAACAATTATATCCATATTTGGATTACAGTGATGTGTTATATTTTAATAGTCTGTGAATGTATTGAGTAAATATGAGACACTTGGTTACATATGCTATTTCTGACGTTGGACAATCTCAGTTAGAAATAAAAAATGAAGATAGTTCTGAAGAAGACAAAACACTGGTCAGCAAAGATATTGTTGATGAAGAAGATAAACACGGAAGTAAATACAACAAAGTAGATAAACTAAGTCGTCAACTATTGCTTGAGCGAGATGGTCAACGAATCCAACTATCTGCTATTGGATTTGTGAAAACACATTATTTCAATGACTCAGGAGATAATGTTGAACAGCCATATATGGTTCTTGAGAGTGAATTTGATCAACCTATTTTTATTAAGTGCGATCCATCTGATAAAAACTCGTGGATTTTTGACACCATTTCCACCTCAAAAGATATTGAAAAATTTATTGGACAAACATTTGATTGTAAAATTCTAACTGACTCAGTGCTTGAAATTAATGACACCGAGATTGATTATGTAAGAGGAAAAGACCTGAAAAAGAAATCAATTAGAAACGCTTCTAATAAAGAAATTCTTGATAGGCTTTCTAATCGAACAGCAACAGTAGAAGAAAATTTATACAAAAAAGATTACAAAGAAACGTATTTGATGCTTGAATATGGAAATATAGGCATCTCAACACACGTTGATGTTGAATTGGTTGGTGATAAAGTGTATGTCTATCCAAAAACTAAAGACTGTGATGCACAATTTAAAGTAACGGTATATGATGGGGGAACGTGGGATGAAGAAAATGAATTTTGTAGGCTTGTAGATTCAGCAGGAGGGTTTGATTATATTGAAGACACCGAATATTATCTTTATAAGAAAGAAGATTATAAAGGAACACTTGATAACATCATCACTCACTCATCAGATTGGTATCTGCTGAAAAATCCATATGAAAAGAAAGCAACCAAGCATAGTATAGACAAGTTCTTGGACAATTATAAATATGAAGCACTTTTCGCATCAGGAATGATTGTTACATTGAGTGCTATTGGTGGAATTGCTGGTTTCTTCACATCACTTATTATATCTTTCCTTCTCGCATCAAACACTTATCACAGTTCAAAGTAATATACATATCATAAATGAATTTGGTTGATAACACTCAGGCGGTAAATACGGGCCATATTAACGGCGAGGTTCTTTCATTGTGTGTTGTGCGACGTATGGAACGTGAACACAATAAAACTCTATGTGACCAAGTTTTGATGCACATTCAATATTTTGTGCGTACTGAGCTTGAAAAGAAAAATATAGTTGTTTCAGGATTTGAATTTGATTTTAGTGAATCAAATGTGTTTTTCCTCCCATACTCTGAAAAATATCTTTCAACAATGAATGAGATTTCATCTCAAGACCATCTCATATTAAAACAAAATATCAGCTACACATTCGGTGGTGATGAAAGGTGTAAATATAGTTCGGGAGAAAATATTGACTCATATATTGATTTGTATTTTAATAACTCTGATTATAATAAGGAAACCGTTGTTTCAATGATTGAAAATATAATTGAGCCATTTGCATGTAGACCCCCTTCAAATATTATGGATTATATTTCACAATGGGCTGAAACAAATAACTGCCACGTATAGATCAATTCTATACCATAAATTATAAATACCTATCACGCCTATCTATAGATGGTTATGGAAGAACACCAGCAAGGTACTATTGAGCGGAATGGAACCATCATTAATGGGCATAATGATATTGAAAACAAAGATTCTGCTGACGATGTTGATGTAGATGAGATGGTGCGTCAACTTTCAGAAATGGAGCGGATTGACGAAATTTGTATTGAAAGTCAAAATGGATATTTTGACTCTATTACCCTTGTTATGAATAATGACCAGCACCATGATATGGTTTCTGAAGTTATGTACAAACATTCACTTCGGTTTTGGCATTCAAATTCTACTCCTGATGGGAGTCACACACTTACGTTCAAAACAGATGTTGATATTGGAATGAAGGCTGATACTGCTATTGAAACTCATGAACAGTATGGCCCATCTGATGAAAATCCAATGGGAGAGGCATTTAGTTCTTCGTAGTAACTGTTAGTTGTTAGTCATTTTGTCTAATAACTTTGAAATTTCTTGTTCATTTCGTTTGCTCATTTGTGTGCAATGGATTTTTCTTTCTAAGTGTGAGGCACTTTTTACAAGTCATATCTCCGCGATTTGATTTTCTTCCTTTAAAATCAACTGGCCCATGTAGAATATCATACGTACCACAGTCAGCACATGATACTCGGTTAGATGGGTCTGGTGAATATGGTTTTTCTCTAATGAGAGTTTCCCCTTCTCTCCCTTTTAATAATCCATTTTTCTTCATCAGTTATGTTAGAGTTATTTTGTAATCCGTGAATTGTTTCAATGCCAAGCTCAACTTCAGCCCAATATGCCATTGATGAAGCATGATCTTGTGCATTAAGAGTAACCAATTCAGGATTATTATCATGAATGTGTTCAGCGCGGTACACTGATGTTTTATTTGTCAACCTATGTCCGATCAATCTGATTGTTTGATGGAGTCCAATTTCTTCAATTTGTCGTTAATGAAATTGTTAATCTCTTTTTGATGTTCTAAAAACTCTTCTTCACTAATTTCTTCACTCATATCATTTGATCCATTCATTGTTCTCACCATTATAACTTTGGACTGTTTTTTCGTGTTTCAGTTTCATGTATTAACGTAAATAATGTAAATATATAATAGTTGTACTATGATTCGTTAACTATTATATGATTGTGTTTTATACTAATGTATATGACTTCGACATTGTCACTTCCGTCTGATTTTTCTTCACTTTTAGATTCTGTTTCAAGTGATATGTGGAATGCTCGTGAACGAATGGGTGATTGTGGATGTTTGTATAGTATTCAATCTGATGAAGAACAAATATTAGAAGCACTTTCATCAAACGGATTTGAACGACTTGGATATGGGTTAGCTCGCGTTGTATATAGATTTCCACAACATAGTAATTTCTCTAATTATGTTGCAAAGATTGGTCGTTTTGGTAACATTCCAATAGAGATGGGTATTTTTCAAAATAAGAATGAAATAGAATTATGGAACACTTTGTGTAAAAACGGTGTTGAATCTGAATATCCATTTGTTCCAGTTTCATCTTGGGATGTAGATTCAAAGAAGTGGTGTGTCATGGAATATGGAAAACCATTAGAACAGGTTGATTACCTTAATAATGAATTTATAGTTGATACTATTGAATCTGAATTGCAGGAGTGTCCATTTATTAAACAAATTGAAATATCAAGTGAAAATATTGTGTGGCATGATGGGTCTGCAAAACTTTGTGACTTGGGACGCAGTAATGTTGATGAACTATTTGGTTCAGAAAGTAAAAATAAAACAGTATGTATTCAATAGTTCGTCGCGAGAAATTCAAGTATTAATGAATGTTATTCTTTCGTAGTACTACATTAATTCACTTACACCAAGGTTGATCCAGATAGAGTAAGTTTTGTCTGTATCAGAACTATAAGCACGGAAAACATGTGTGCTTGTTTTGTCTTCACTTTGATCATTGAAATATGGCTCAAAGCGTCGAAACTCAAAATTGGAAATAGAGTCGACACTTGAAACTGTATATGTCCCAAGTGGATGTTCAGATGGAATTGCAATTGTAACAACTAAGTCAGTTGGGCCAGTGAACTCTTCATCAAATTTTTGAATGACACCCCCTACTTCTGATAATGGTGTGTACGACGAATGTTCTTCAACAAGAAGACTGTCAACTACCTTTAGGATGAAGGAAACATCGTCATCTGTGATTGTTTCACTTTCTTCAATATTTGGCTGTACAATTCGGTTCTTTTGGAAGTCTGAATACATGCATTTCATACAACAATATACTACTGCTAAGTATTTATAACTAATGGTATGGCGTTTCTGGTTTACTTAATTTCTTTATTGTTCTTGTATGCATCATCAATAGTTCCATTTGTTCCAATCCGTTTCTGTAATTGTTGTGGATGGATGATTGTTTGGTCAGACGGCTTGAGTTCTACTGGTTCGTTTCCATTAACTTGTTCTTCTGAGAGTATTTCACCAACCCATGGTTTGAACAGGTAATCTTCTGTGAGGTCAAATGTATGTTTTGAAACTACTTGTACAGCAAACACAACATTCCCATTTGCCGACTCATAAAGCCAAATGTCGTCTTTTTCGATTGTATCAACCTTGTCTGATTTATAGTAATTATGAGCAATACTTTTTATATACTCAAATTCTTCTTTTATTTCGTAATATCTATAAACACTATTTTTTACAGTATTTACAAACTCATCTTTTTGTCTTTCACTTAATGAGTGCAGATCATTGAATATATCATCTGAATTATTACTATGTTCGATATAATATTCTTCACATTTATCTTTTGTTAAATCAAAGCATAGAATATCATAAACTAATGAAAACGCATCCATCATAACTTCAGCAACGATAAACTCATTTTGTTCATCAGAATCATAATTTGATTTTTCTGATGCTATTTTTAATGAATTAGTGTTTTGAATATCTTTATCAATTTCTTTATATTCATCAAAAACTGCGTCTACTAACTCATACCCATGTTTATATACAAGTGGTAATGCCCAATCGTATGGAAGTTTTTCTGAAATGCATAATTTTGGTGGGCGTCCTAATTTAATACGAATTTTTTGATTGATTCTATTGCAGAATGATGTAACAAGATCATCATCAAATTTTTGTGAAATGTCTTGTGATTGGATTACATTGTCAGGAAACCATTTGATTTTTCCTCCTTTAAATGAAAATAGTGGAATGTGGTCTGTTATTTTAATGTCCAAAATGTTTATGATGTCATCATATTCAAAGAGTTTGTGAGTCTTTAGTTTATATTCATAAATGAAATGGTAAGATTCTGAAAAACCTTTTGCAAATGTTTCTTTTATCAAAGATTTTAGTTGTGAGCATGATCCAACAGTTTTAGTAGAGACGGATGCTACTGCTGTGTTTTCGTGGAAATTAAATGTTAATTTTATTTTTTCTTCAATATAATCATGCTTTAACCAAAGTACATTGTCGTGTTCACTATCAAAAAATAATTTTTCAGTTGAATTATTGTCTATGAATGATTCCATATCAACTTCACTTTCCGGTTCCATTCTTACTTGGACTCGGTTTGGCTCTACAAAATTTGTGTACATTCTTTATTTTGTATTGATTTCAGTATCTTCTTCATTTTCTCTTTCATCATTTTCTCTTTCATCATTTTCTCTTTCATCATTTTCTCCTGATTCTTCACTATCTTCGTTTTCTTGTTTTTCTAAATCAGCATTTTCTTTTTCCCAATCAATCTTTTCTGATTCTTGGGTTTCTTTCTCAATGATTTTTTCAGTAGCACTTTTTTCTTTATTCAAAAATGGGATTTTCTTTAGTAACTTATTTAGTGTACTTGTGTTTTCTTCATCAGTTTCGTCTTCGATTTCTTCATCAAGTTCAATAGTTACTTCTTCGGCATCCCCCTCATCTTTCTCTTCTTCACTGTTTGATTCTTCACTATCTTCGTTTTCTTGCTCTAAATCAATCCCATCTGTTAGTGTTTCATCTTTTAACACTTCTTTTTCTTCATCAGTTTCTTCATCAGTTTCTTCATCAGTTTCGTCTTCGATTTCTTCTTCATCATCTGATTCGTCAGTCGTTTCTTCGTTTTCTTCTTCTGGTTCGCCATCAAGAACAATACCAGAATCTAATTTGTTTTCTTCTTCTGGATCAAATTCTTTTTTATGTTCTTTGTCAACCGCACTTTCTTCTGCATCGTCTTCTTCGATAACCTCTACTTCTTCGTTTTCTTCATCAGTTTCGTCTTCAACTTCAAAGTTAATTGATGCTTCTTCTTCATAATTGACGCTATCATACTTTGTTTCAACTGCACGTTGGGTTGTAATGACAATATCTGGTGTTTTTGCTTTCACTCCATCAATAGTCACAAACTTAGAAGATTCATATCCAACTACTTTCAAACCAACTGCTTCTTGATTGTGTTTCTGAGCATATTTAAATGCAGCAACTAAAATATCTTCTTTGTCAACATCCATGTTAACGTCAACTGCAAATGTGACTCTATAATCTATTTCTTTTTCTGTAAACGGAGGAATTTGAATTTTTGTATCAACATAGTGAATTTCATATGCATATTCATTTAATCCAACGCGATTTAGGAGCGAGCGTGCTTTTCTAGTGTAATTTTGTAATTGTGTTACCATTGTCTTATTTAGTAATTATTATAGTGGGTGCTTCATATTTTTGGATTTATCTGTCAATTTTTACTTCTTCTTTAATTGTAGAGGGGTCAAACAATACTTCATTTCCAATTTTATTATCATCTGAATTTTTCTTTACTGAAGTTATACGTCCCCACCAAACTGGTTCATGAGGGAAACTTAATTCTGAAATTGTATCTTGATACCCAATTTGAACTGCTACTTGTGATCCATCATCTTGTTCAATTTTGAATACTTGTCCTGTTGATATGTCCCCGCCATACTCATCATACGTATGTAATAAATTAATAACAAGCTCTAATAATCTTTTTCGTTCTAATAATGATTTATGAAATGCATCATCAACAATTCCTTGCTCAACAAACACTTCTTTTTCTATTGTATCAGAATTAAGTGGAACAATCAAATCAATGAATACATTATCATACTCTCCATCATTTTCTTGCTCAGTAAACCGATCATAAAATTTCTTTCTTCCATCTTCATCCATGATAGAAATTGTGTACATCAGTGTAGTCATTACATCTAATAAACAACGTGATACTTCTGCCTTTGACCAGTTAGAAACTTCTTGTGAATCAAAAATTAAAGAAACGCTTCTCTTTGAATCATTTAATTCCTCTATCACACGTTCCCATTCCCATACAATATCTTCAATAAGTGAAGTTGGGTATAACATACACAACGGATTGGCCCATCCTGATGGTAATTCATCAATGAGTAGTCTATTAGACTGTGAATTTATGTGACTATTTATTTCTTTATTTATTACTTTCAATCCTTCATTTGCTAACTCAATTGTAGTTCCACCAAAGACATACATATCTCCTGTTTCATACATACGAACATGCTTTTCATCATTAATATCAAATTGAACATACTCTTTCCCAATATCATCCACCTCTACATCTAAACCACACCATGTTATCATCCGATCAAATGAAACAAGTGGGTGTGAAAATGAACAATTATATCGTGAAGTCATTGGACTATCATCATCAATATTCCAATCTGATAAGTACGACGTGATGCTATGATATAATAATCTCGAATCAACTGGCTGTTGTGATGTGATGGTTATGACATTATGTTCAATATCAACGTTCATCGTCCCCATTCGTTTCACCTCCTCCCTCTCATTTCCTCCATCCAACGGGATTTGTCTCTCTGCATTATGTTCTGATTCCGAAATATTCCACATTTCTTTAGTAATAGAATTAAAAATGGTTTCGGCATCAATTTGTTTATCTGGATAAATAGTTAACTCGGTGTATGTAGCTTGAATATAAGAAAAATCAATTTTATCCGTTGTCATTATGTTATGTATAGATACGCAAAATGAGAAGTAAAAAGGTTATTACTACTTACGTCAAACAAATCATTACCTTTTTATAATTCAGACAACAATTAATATACATGGAGGCTCCATCATGGTTAGAAATTGGTTCTTTATTTGATGAGCGTTTCCATTTCAAATCATATTGGGAACGACTTTCTAATTTACCAGTGAATACACCAAACACCACTATAATTCCATTAGATGAAACCCAGTATGGTGTATCAAATTATCCCACTGATGAAATTAAATCATGGATGGATACTCACGAGTATAATCGTGCATTCGTTCGTTCTGGATATAAAGCGGCCCCAATACGAATACGTGATGGGTCAATAATCAAATCAAATACAGAAAAAGAAATTAAACAAACAGTTGATGACTTACTCACACAACACATTCACTCAAACATTCCAACAGGTGGATATGTTGTTGTTCGTGAACTTATAGACTTGAGATTCTGTATGCAACCACATGTAATGTGTCACCCTGAATTGAGATACTTCATTGAAAATGGTGAAGTAATATATCAAACACCATCTAAATTAAATCTTGATGAACATATTTGTGCATCACAATATGATTTTCTTCAACAAACGTTAGATGTGGCATCATTTCCAACGGAGATGGTAGAGATAGTGGCTACTGAGTTCTCTGAAAGGCCGTTCTCTGTTGATTTTGTTATGGATACCAGTGGAACATGGTATGTGAGTGAAATCCACCTCAATGGAGTGTATTGGAACGAAAATAATAATGAATGGATGAATATGTGCGGTCATGGTGATATAGAAACACTGAGTCCACAATTTATTCATAGTGCTGCCCTTTCACATGTACGTGAACACACACAGATAAAATAAATTCAACATTTAAATATATGTGTTTATGATAATACTGTATGGCTAGTAATCAAGTTGTAAAATGGTTCATGGATTTGTTGTCGATTATTACGTTCTCTCATCCATACTTTAGTGATGAATATAGTTCATCATCTCCAAAAGAATATAGTCCAGCCGAAGATCATGTTTACAGAACAATTGCATGGGGAGTAACTGTAGCAGTAATGTCTGGATGGTTCATTTATGAAACAATTGGAGTAACATCTGATGATGTTCTTTATTTCTCAGGACAACCAGAAGTACACGGATTTGGAATGCTACTATTCGGAATAGTAGCTCTAATGTTTAATGGACATTATGTATCACGACATGTTGTTGGATTCTTTGTAGTGCTTCCTGCTGTCTTCTTTATCCAAATTGGATTTATTATTCATGCAATTCCACTTTTTAGTGTAATTGGTTCCTTCTTAAACTCATACTTCACATTTATTTTTACGTTATTCGGATTTGCTGTATTTTTCTGTCTGTATTTGTATTTATGTTATTATGTAACACGAGTATGTGGAATGATTAGTCGTGAATTTTTCCTTACCCTATGGAAAAAAGAGCCAAACTATATCTCTACCAAACAATCAAGATTCCATCACACCGTTTCTTACTCAGACTGGAGAACGATTTATTATAAACGGCAAGACTGGTTTATGTTATAAAATAATATTATACTTTTTCTGGAACGGTTCCAATTTTACAAGCATACGCAAGTCGTTTAATCACGACGCCTAAGTGATTTTTATCCCCTTCATCTTGTAACCCGTCTGGATATGCGATTCCATTATTTGCTTCTTCAATTGACTTACGAATAGTAACAAGTTCAGAATACAACGTTTCAGTTAATTCATCTTCAATATTATAATCAATCCATTCATTACTTCTCATCTCATCAGGGAATTTGTATTTGTCGTCAAGATACCGATAGAATCCACTGACTGCATTGATTGCATCCGAATTGAATGTTTCAGTTTTACTATCATCACTACACAATACTTTCAGTCGCTTTCCAACGACATTTCGTAAGTACGCAATTTCATCTTTACTAACTTGAACCGGAATGACTGTCTGTTTAACTAAATCTGTAATGTTGGCCTGATCGTATGCAATGTGTTTATTCATGCAATAATATTCTATGTTTTTTATGGGTATAAATGCTATGATGTGTTTCCTTCATGCATATATGAATGTGTTTTGATAGATACTGTAATGGAAACTGATATAAATAAACAGAACATACATATAGTTACCAATATGAAGTCAATTGAGTACCACGATTCGTTCCAGAATGTTTTGAATATGGATTCTAATAAACAACTTTTATGGAATGGAAAGCGTCAGCAATTGACTGAAAAATATTCATGGGCAATTCCAAACCAAAAATCAATTGATTATATTGTAGATTGTTCCCCACTTATTGAAATTGGTGCTGGATCAGGATATTGGGGTTATGAAATTGATAAACACGGTGGAGATATAACATGCTACGATAGTGACCCAAACAGTTGGGACACACAATGGTATCCAGTACAAGAAGGAACACCGCATAAATTACAAAATGCAAATATTAGTGACGACTTTACACTATTCTTGTGTTGGCCCCCTGCAAATAATCCAATGGCGTACAATGCAATAACAATGCTAAATCCAAATGATGTAATATTTATTGGTGAATGGTCGCCAAATAAACACTCAGAAACCCATGTTAATGGCACTGATGAATTTTATGAAGAAATGAGTACATGGAACCGTGTCAAAACAATTAGTATTCCACAATGGGAAAAGAGTACTGATAAACTATACCACTTTTCTCAATAACTTGTCACTGTTATTTTTTGATTATGCTAGCGACAACATAGTAGCCACCGATTTCTGGACATGGAACAATAACATTTTCAGTGGACGGTGAAATCAGTGCTGTGTCCGTAATTTCTGGTTCTTTCTTAATATTTTCTCCAACCAATAATTTATACGTGGTGAATAAATCTGTATTGAACACGGATTCATTTTCACCATATTCAACCATAGTATAATCACTTTCAAATGTAATCGTGTCCGGTTCAATAAAGTCTTCAATAGACTCATCTTGTGGGAAATCATTCTCATTTGAAACAACACCAAATGTTTTATTTTCATTCATTAGATTTCCATCATTATCTTCAGCATTGTTGACAAAGTGAGAAAATCGTTCCATTATATCATCACTTTTTATATTTTTAGGAACAAACATTGAAGATGCAGTATGTGTTGGATTTTCAACCAACCATTCTTCTGCAATCTCAAGTGCCCATTCGAGATCAGGGGTACTAAAGTAATCACTCACATTTGGGTGTGAGTCAACACGCTTTGATTGGGTTGCTAACGTAATCTCACGGTGAAGTTCCCATTCAGGCTCATCTTTTGTGCGCCTATCAACCAAAATAAGAGCAACATCTTCAATAGGAACCCCGAAGCGTGATGCTTCCCATGGAATAATACCAATAACATCATCACTATTCCGTCCCCATAAATCACTCACATTATCCATGACATAATCATGTTCAACTAGTTCCCAACCAGAAATTGAGTGGTATTTTTCAGGAACGCTATACTCGCCACACAATGGTTTGGATACGCTTTCCATATCACTTCTAACTACACACTAAAAGAACTTATATTTTATGGTATATAGGTGGGTTAAGTGCTACTCTAAACCATTTTTAAACGTTGAAATCTTTTGGATGATGCATGATAAATCATCTACTCCCATATGAGTAGATGAATTTGAATACGTTACTGTTGCACGTAGCGCACTATTTTCTAAAACATTTTTCAAATGGTAATCACTAATTTTGTTTCCATTATTTGGAGAAATTTTAGCAATTACGCGCCCCGGAATAGTAAATTTGACAAATATATGCGTATCATCGTAACTGCGAATATAGTCACAGATTGAATTGTATTTTTCAACAGAATTAACCATGATTGGATCGGATTCGATGAATACATTATTAATTGTTTGACCTGAAACATTTCGTGACGAATTTAGCGAAATTACATTTTCACCATCATGGTAAATATACTCCCACTCACCATTCACATTTGAACATGTTACTTTTGACCAATTATTGTCTGTGGCATAATTAATAAAATCGCTTTTTGTGAATCCAACTTGCATGTTTGTTAAATTAAATCTGTCTGGTATGTTCTCTATTGCACTGTCAATATCATCAATTGAAGGATACGGGCTACTTTGTTGCGATTCACCTCTATTATATACCATCTCAATTACCGATTGAATGGTTTCTTCTGTAGTTTGCATAGTAGTTATTTATACGTCTATACTTAAATAACCTTCACTTTATTGTGAACATCTATATCCTCAATTTAAAGACTTAAACTCATGAATCAGATCAGTATAAATATGGTATGGCAATGTATTTACAATAACCAAATCACTTCCAACTGATAATTTTACTGCTTCATTTTCTTCATCAATAGTAATATCTGAAAAACTCCATTTTTCTTTTTTACCATTTTGCTCATAATAAAATTCTCTAACACCATCTTCAGTATCTATTACATCCCAATCAATAGATAAATCAACTGATCTCAATAGTACAGCCGTCGCTGGATTATTTAATTGAAATGAATACTGTGTTCCATCAATTACTACATTCATAATACCATCAGTACCATTTAAAAGATGGAATTTAAAATCTACATCATCCATATTAATGGTGTTATTTGAACACCTTTCTTGCAATGAATTATACAACGATTTTCTTACTTCAAAATTGAATACGTTTGGATTCCCATTTTCTACAATCGACAATAGCAGATTATTTTCTTCTCTTTCACTATTAAGTCTAAATGATATTTTATCTTGGTCAAACGATAATGTTTCTTCAAATGGAACAATCTTCTTCATATTTAACTGTACATTCTCATTGTCAATAAAACTCACCGTGCTTTAATATTTTGAGAGAGGTGTAGATAGTCACATTCGCTCTACTGTGAGTGAATTACGCAAAGAGTGAGTAATACCCTTGCTTATCTTCTTCTCTCCATACAATTGGTTCCTCGCCCATCTTGAAGCAGTGCCATGCATAGATGAGACGACCGATTCTTCCATTACCATCTTGGAAGGGATGAATTTTCTCAAACTTGACGTGCCATTGGAGAGCTTCTACTGGATTTGATGGGTTTTCCGAAAGAAGGCCATCCATTCTTTCTTCAATTTCTTCTGGTGCTGGCGGAACATCATTTCCAACACGCACAAACACGTCACGATATGTACCAGCAATGTTTGGTTGTCTCTCTTTAAGAAAGAGCTTGTGGGCTTCTTTAATCGTGTCATGGGTAAGTTCATCAATCTCCTTCAAGAAATCCCATGCTTCCATTGACTGTGTGACTGCCGATTCATCATAGACACGCTCAATAGCGTTTGACTCTTTAATGTATTCTTTAATGTTTACCATAATGAAAATACGTGATTGAAATATTTATAATGTGGCTATGTGTGTTTACTGTCGATTCTTTTCTACATCAATCATAATTTCTGCCACACGCTCAATAGCTTCATCACGCGATGTGTGTACTTCTTCTTCCCATTGGTATTCTGTACTTTGATCAATCGTTTCAACAATCCAAACATCATTCTTCCACGTATGGTCATTTGCGTCAGTTTCCCCTTCCTGATAATGACGAACACTGAGTCGATCAAATGACGGCTCTACACATTTGTTTGTAAAAGCAACCACTTCTCCTTCAAAAGCACCCGGTCGGGTCGTCTTCCAATTAATAGAGAACTGCGGGTGGGATTGGAAAAGTAGCCCACTTCCTTTCATGCTCTTTTCAACCTGCTTTTCTACATTTTCTTGTAGTTCTTCTTCATCCATAATCTGTGTTTCCATAACTCTACAATGGTGCTGTGACTATTTAATAGTAATGGTTTGATGGAAATGGTGATGAAAATAAAATTAGTGATGTGTATCTAAAGAACAGTGATAAATGTGTTTGTTTAAAGTGAAAACATCAAGGTTTTGACCATCTAACTTCGTCAACCCACGGTTCATCAGTGAATGCTTTTGCTACAGATTTTTTAACTGCACCTTCGGATGCTTTTCTAAACCATGATTGCATACCATACTTTTCACCAATGAATGTTTCACACATAACTTTTGTCTCATTGGTTTTTACCCAAATGAAACTTTCATCGCCCAACAAGTAACCAAGTTTTACTTTCTTCCACTTGTTACTCTCTTCCATTTCTTTTCGCACTCCTTCTTTCTTCTTTCGTGCCTGCTGATGATCAAAGTCTTCTTGATTGCCGCCCATAAGTGATTCTATATGATGATTGTTTCTTNATCTACTAATAAGTTNTCATTATTCAATGTATTCTTCCACCATATATTGTACTGTTGACGTTTGGTTTTCAATAGAAAATGTAATGTTTGCATATGGGCCAGCTATTTGAGTTAAATGTTTATAATACCAGTACCAAACTTTCGGTTCTTTTGGTGGATTATTTTCAATTCCAAGTCGAATACCATTTCCTGTTTTTTCAATTGAAAATTTAAATTTACTTGGGGTTGTTCGTCTCCATTGTTCGCCAAGTTCCGGCATATATGGACAATGATGATCTTGAACACCTTTTCCACAGTTTTTAATCCGTTCTTTCAAATATTTATTCTGTTTAAACGCATCTACATATACACATTCATCTGTTGCATGGAAACCATCTTCGTACACTAATCGCAATTCATCATTTGTTTTTTCGACTGTGATAGTTTTTGATGAAAAATCAGCCCCCTCATACCATGCAATATTTGTTAAAATCTCATTGTGTATTGGCAAACGGTATTCTTTATTATTTTCTTTATCATATGCTGGATCAAATACAGATTTTAAATTGCGCATAGCATGGACGAACGTATTTTGATGCTTTGAATGAGATGTTTTAGAAGCAAAATAAGATAATGATTCAATTGTGTCTCCAATTTTTTGAAACGAATGAAAAGCATCTTCTTCATTGAATGGAATAGTGCATGATTTCTTTTGTTCAGTTAAATCTTCTGAACACCCATCAATCAATCTATTCTCATTGTATTCCATACATAGATATTCGTGTGTAGTAAGTTAAAGCTAAAGTGTTAATATAATGTTTTTCTATCTTTAATAACAATAGTAACATGTAATGACTAAATTAGTTATCGTCGCCGGTATTGATGGTGTTAAAAAGATGGATGTTTTATCTTCTGTGATTGAAAAATCATATCTATCTGTCGAAGTTATTGAACACAGAATAGAACTATCTAAAATGGCTTTTTCGCTTGATTTGATCCAAACGCAAGATGAATTAGACACACTCCCTGCTTATGATTATAATGAATTGTAATTTGAAACAGCAAAAGAAATCTCTAAAAAGTATCAGTTTCAAATTCTGATGTTGTTTTATTTAGCACTAATATTGCTCTTGATACAGCAGTTGGGTATCGGCCCGGATTGACAAATTGTGATCTTGGATACTTGTCACCGGATAAATTCATTTTCATGACTGCAAATTCTGATGAAATCCGCTCACGTCGAGAAAATAGTGAGACACAAAAAACACCTCCATCAAAAGAAAAAATAGATGAACAAAATAGAATGACTGAACAGATGTTGTGTTCTATGGCAGTTGAAGCTAGAATTCCTGTTGATATTGTTACAAACAATGATGGTGAAACTAACACAGCGGTTGAAAATATTGTAGAAAATATACAAACTGAATAAACCTTTACAGAATGAAAACAAATGTGATGTATATACCGAAATATCACTCAACTTGTTCCGTTTTCAATTGTTAGACGAGCATTTGGCTCTTTCTTATTAGTTGTTTCTGCAATTGGAATTGGTTCTGCAGCAGCTAACTTTCTATTAGATCAGAATATAAACACGTTTTTGGCTGAAACACTTGGGTTAAATTTCATTGGGATGGTTGGCTTGTCACTTTTCTTTGTGTATTGGTTACAACGTGATCCAGTTTCATTTTTAAAAATCCAAAAACCAAATAAAGAACAACGAAATTATTTATTATCTATAGCATTATTTGGTGCTATTTTCTTCATTCTACTTGCGATACTTTCTCATTTGATTGGAGGGTTTGAGTCTCAACCTCCAATATCAGGTATTAATGACAACCGAACCGTTTTATTTTTTGTATTACCATTATTATTCCTTATTGCTTCACCATCTGAAGAATTATTATTTCGTGGGGTAATTCAATCATACATTCGTGAAATTTCATCTGCAAAAACATCAATTGCAATTTCATCATTCCTGTTTTCTATTGCTCATGCACCAATTTATTTACTTGGACAACCATTATTGGCAGGAATGATTTCAATGACTGTTGTTGTATCATTATCTATTCTTCTTGGGTTATTGTATGAAAAAAGTGAAAGTTTGTACGTTCCAATGTTCCTCCATTCAGTATATAATTCAACTATTGTATTTGTCTTTTTCCTTTCATAATTTTAGTTTCAATATGTTGGTGTTCACAATCATATACAACTAAACCTATTAGTTGTTGTAGTTTCTAATTTTATCTAATGGCAGATGAATTTTTAGCTGATGTTAATGGGAATGATCGGTTGGAAGAATTTGAATTAGAAGAAATCCGTGAGTTGAATGAGAAAGATGAGGATGAATTGAGTGATGGTGAAGTGACGAGTAAAACTAAGTTATCATTAAAGCGTCGGTTTGATTATCCAAGTTGGGTGTTAGTATTTGAGTTTCAAAATAGACATGGAAGACGTGCAGATTGTTTAGCTTTGAATACACAGTCGTCACGTAATTTTAAACTGGTCGGGTTTGAGTTTAAATCAAGTCGAAGTGATTGGTTATCAGAGAAAAAGAACCCTGAAAAGAATGATTACTTTGTTGAACTGTGTGATGAATGGTATGTTGTGGCCGGTCGTCGTGGAATTATTGAAAAAGAAGAAGTTCCAGATGGATGGGGATTTCTTGAAGTAAAACCGAGTGGGCGTATATATAAAATTATAGAATCTGATTTGAATGATATGCAAAATACTGATTTAGATCGTCGTTTCTTTGCTAAGTTTATGCGAAAAGCTGTTGGCGGAGGTGGTGGATATACTGGTAATGATATTAAAGAAGCAGAGCGTCGTGGGTATGAAAAGGCGAAGAGTGAAGGAGTAAAGAAACATACAGATCGTGAAATTCAGAGATTGAGAGATAAGGCAGAAAGTTATGATAAATTGAGAGATACTGACTTGAACTTGTGGTCTTCAATTAGTGATGAGCGAATACAGCGTTTGGTTCGGGCTGAAGAATTGTTGAATAGAATTGAAAAAGATGATTATGGAGATATTCGTGGAATGATTCGTTCACTTGAAAGAACGATTGAAACTACAAATGAACGAATGAACGAAGAAGTTGAATTAATACGTGAAACAGTTGATGAATTGGAAGAAATGACTCATACTGTTTCAAGTCCAACTGAAACATCTGATAGTGAGCATGAATAAAGTAAAGAATTTTTCTTTCAGGTTATTAAATACTGCCTTTAATGGTGATTCTAAACAGATTGTGAAAAAGACATATGACAATGTACGATGGAGACAAGTTCGTAAAAGTGGTGAAAGTATTAAATGGAAAAATTTCGATACATTTGTTGTAGTACAGTGGTCAGATATAGATGGAGCATGGGAAACAAAAGTTGCACATTCTAATTCAAACGTTTCTTCGTCATGTCCTCAAACGTTTCGGGGAGCATTAATAATTGCTGATGTGTACATGCGCAGTGATACGTGTGATGAAGAATCAATTGAACTGTTTAATAAAGATTATAAAGAAATGGATGAATTATATGACTTTAATGAATATGATTTTTCCGTAACTCATAATCCATATGCGTATATGTTAACTCAATCACGTCTCCCGTATGATTTAATAATTCTTGATTAGTATTCATCATAGTTAATTGTAAATTTTGTTCAATTGGTGTATTTTCCAACATTCATTTTTATTCTCTCTTTCTAACTGTGCTGTGACGTATTCACCTTTGGATAACTCTTTAATTCTAGATATAATATCCCAATCATAATCATCTGATAACTTTGAAACATGTAGAATCATACCACAATCAGGACAATCAGATACAACTTTCAATTTAATAAATTGTGTATTTGAATTGTCTTTTATGATGTAGTCAGCACTTTTTGTTCTAATCATTTAGTTATTTATTGTATTTTTACACATAAAAGTATTAGTAATGATTTGTGCCTTTGATGATATATCGGTAATTCTATTATCATTGAATATGTTTATGATAGTATGGGCTATCGGAAATTCATTTCATTCTTGAAAAGTGGAGATTTTACTGACATTATTGATGAAGATATGATTGAAGAAATTAGTAATGAAGATTTAATTGAGGATAAAAAAGTTATAACTGATATTGATGGATTGAGTAATATGCAAGCCAAAGAGTTGGTTTATAAATGTGAAATTGTGACTATTGAAGAGTTATCTAATGCTGATTCTGAGGTTGTTTCTACTTCACTTGGTGAAGATGTTGATGTTGTTGAGGATTGGATTGCAGAGGCTTCTGATATGTCTTAATGATAAGTTATAAAAGTGTGCATGTATAATATACATGTATGGATTCAACTATTGGTGACGTTTGGGTGATTGATCAGTCGTCTTTGTATAGTAAGAACTTCGTTAATCGACTTTTCGATGACATTCTGAAAGCTGAGTGTACCGTAGTTGATTTTCAGAATGTTGATTCTGTGAGTCGTTCATCTGCGGAAGAACTAATTGTAAAGTCAAATGAGTATGATTTTGAGTATGTGAATATGAATAGTGAAGTTGAGAAAATGATGACGGTAAATGAACAACCAACCCCATAGTTTATTGATTTGTAATATCAATAAATGAGTATGGTAAACCACTACCCTGCTCAGGTTATTGAAAATGATGAAGATGAAAACGGTGATGAGATTATTGAATACCGTAGTCATGTAAAAGATAGACCACCACGAATTACAAATAAAGAAGGGTGGGATGAAGATTTGTCTTCAGTCTATGAAGTTTCTAATTTGTTGGATTCTGCTGTAATTAGAAAAGAAGAAGTTGGTGACTATCCACCAACTGTGTATGATGTTTTTTATGGGTTTGATTTTGATACTGTAAAGAATGATTATAATCCCCCAACGGTGTTGTCCGATGGGCCATCTGTGGACGATATGGAAACATTCATTTGTTGTTGGTCTGCTATTTCAAAATATACTGAGCCATTTCGTATTGTGTCTTCACCAACGGAAAGATCATGGCCAAATGTTCATTCAATTAGACAAAGTCATAATGAGCCAATTATGTTCCATGCATATTGCATTGATGGGAGTATTGGTTTATATAAATATAATGTCATTACTGAAGAAGAAACATTGTTTGAACCATCTCACCTTCAAAATAGTGTTGAAGAAATTTTGATTAATTAATTAGTAGTCTGTAGTATTTCTACATTTGCAATGTTTTATTTTTGTGCGTAATCTAACTTTATCTAATGCAAGATAAACCATTGATTGAGAGAAAGTTTCCAGTTACTGAGTCTAAACACTTTGAAACAGAAGATGTGTCTGATGATGTTCTTCGTTTTCTTGTTCGTGTTGTAGCAACACCGGATTACTATGGAGTAGAAATTAACTTTTCTCCGGCTTCAAAAAATGACTACACTACCACTAAATATTACAAACAATCAGAAGCAAGGTCTATTTCTTCACAATTAGTTGAAAATGAAGCTACGAAACTAGTTTCAAAATTGGGAACTGAACAATCAGTTGAATTAGCTACACAACTTGAATTTGCGGCAGACCTTGCTGCCTCACTTTCATACGGTGATGTTGTTGGAATGGATGATATTAAAAAATACAAGCGTGGACGTATTACACCAGAAACACTTGTTGATGAATTTGGAGAACAAATACTATTAGAAATGGATATGGACAGTAATCTTCTTTAGAAAATATCTGAAACGTTTGTAGCATCAATTTTAGTTGGATTGTTTTTAGCAACCCAAAGACACCATTCGCGCTCGCCGTAATTCAAATAATTAATATCATCACCATCAACAACAGCTACAGTGTATGTTTCTGGATTTCCATACATAACTTCATCTTTTTCTGTTGTCGCTTTAAAATATTCACTCATGTTAAATCGTAATTATTCAATAAAAATAACTTTTTCTTCTATTCATTTTTCATAAATATCAGTGTTTTCGATTTTTCCTCTCCCTGTTTGAATTTTGTGAAGAGCTTCTTTAATTATTGTTTCATTATCTGTTTCTTCACCGTGTTCTACAATAACTGATTTTTCAATACGCACTTCAGATGCACAATCATCTTCAACAATTTGTACCATACATTATCATTGTTTTTCACACGTAAAATAATACGGGGTCACATTTCTGTGTTCTTAATCCATATTATTTATACTACTAAAATGAAAATGTATAATATACAATGAAAATAAAACCGATTGCTACAGCACTTTTTCTTGGTGTAGCTTCATTTATTGTTGGCATCATTTTTACACTCCCATTATTGATCTTTGCAGAAACACAAACTCAATCATTACTTGTTCAAGGGCTGATGTTACAAATTGTTGGTTTCGGTGGAACATCTGTTATGTACTTGCTATATATAGAAGAAATTAATTTAGAATATATTAAATTAAAGTCACCATCAAAGGATGATATTGTAACTTCAGTCTTAACAATATTTTCATTGATAGCATCTGTTGTTTTTATTAATGTCATAATTTTCTTAACAGATTCACTTGAAAGTGGAGCTACGCATAGCACTATTGAAAATATTCAATCTGATCCAAACCTTCTTTTTGTTGCTATCCTTGTTGGTGTTTTAGCAGGCATTTTTGAAGAACTATTATATCGTGGCGTTATTCAATCACGATTACAAAAGAGCTACAAATCACCCTTAGCCATTATTACGATTCCGAATGTTGTATTTGCATTAATCCACATTCCAGCATATGCAACTGAAGGACTCGGTGTTGAAATGGTTATTTCATTAATTATTGTATTTGTTGCAGGAATGATTTTAGGAGCTTCATATTACAAATCAAATAATTTATTCGTTCCAATATTTGCGCATTCAGTCTACAACACAATTGCGTTTATATTAGTAATATTGTGATAGGTATGCTTCATTATCTTGGAGATAGTATAGTAACACAGACATAGATGGAGAAAGAATTTCCAAATGATGTTAGTAGATATTCCAATCCCGGCGTCAGGATTTATTTTCAAACACATGAATGGGATGATGGATGGGTTCCTGTTTCAGATACATCACCATTAAAATATGTGAGTGAATATTTACCTACAGATACAGCATTAGATATATTAAAAGAAAATAGTCCACTTGTTGATATTGGGGCTGGTACAGCATATTGGTCAGAAATTATAAACCGTGCTGGTGGCGATTGTATTCCAATTGAACCTGATACTGAAACACGAAGCTACACATGGTGTGATGTTGAAAATGGGACACATGAGTACGTAAAAAAGTATCCGAATAGAAATGTGTTACTATGCCATCCTCCCGGTAGTTTATGGACGGTTGATTTACTTGACTATATGAATGATGAACAACGATTGATTTATGTTGGTGATTGGAATGGTCAAGATGGTATTACTGACTTTTTTGATAAACTTCGTGAAGAATACCATATTGTAAAAACATTTGAAGTTGTGAATTGGAAAACCACAACTGCCCGTGGATATGTTTTTGAATCAAATGGTCTTAACGGGAAATTTTCATGGGGTACAAATGCCATGTGTAAGCATTTAGCTAATGCAAATCCATATGATGATAATATTGAAAGTAGGGCTTTCAGAACAATATATGACCGAAAACATGAACCGTACTATTTAATGATTGATAGGGAAAATAAGAAAACTGATTAAAATCTACTGTTGGTTCAGATACGGTTCTAAATTATGGTCATAACTAATGATTTCTTGATCTTTTCGTTTTTCTTCAATTTCTTCACTGGTATATGTTTCCCCTTCACCAAATAGACTAGACTCAATATTTGCCATAGCCATCATCATACTTTCTCCTTTGTTATGACGCATGGCTCTCGCGGTAGCATTACTATCAGCCATTGGAAGAATATCTGGACTCATTGTACCAACAATAACTTTACACATTTTTGTTGCAAGCCATGGCCGAAGTTCACCTCGCAAATCCCATACGTGGGTCATTGCCCATTGAACAGGAAAAAGCATTTCAGTACAAATATTTCTTGTATATTCTCCATCATGTGACTGATTGAAGTTAAACTGAACTTCCATCATCAATGTCTCAAATTCGTCAAGCTTTTCATGTGTAATTTTGTTTCCTGTATTTGTTTGAATCCAACGTGTAAGCGGAAACAGAACAGTACGATCATACTCAACTAAGAATGAATCATTTTCACCATTTGGTGATTCTTCGTCAATACGAAACACACTCTTTGTTGGGTCTTCGCATGGTTGTCCGGTCAATAGTCCACACATGAATCTAAATATGTTTTTTAAATATATAAAACTTATGAATTATGTGAGAAATAAGACTGAAAACAATATTGTGAGAAATATTATTTGTTTTTCCACACAGTATCATCCTCTGTTACATCTTCTATGCGTTTCAATGTCCAAGAATTAGTTTTCTTTCGGACAATAGTGACTTTGGGGGTAATATACCCTTCATAATCCTCCCGTTTGTTAGTTGCCTGATTCCATTTGTATCGTTTTTTGTCACGCCGCCATACCCAATATGAAACAGTCTCACTTCCCATATCACCATTAACAAATTCATCAATAATTTCTTTGATCCGTTCAACTGTACAGGTTCTATTCTTTGTATATTTTTCTTTTGTAGTCACCTCAAGAACATCATACATACCAGTTCTGTTTGAAATGTCAGTAGTCATATGTTCATATGACCAAACGCCTTCAATTTCAGACCCATCTTCGTGTTTTACGGTTACTACTTTCCTATTTCGGTCTTCTTTTTTCGGTAAGAATGAACGCACCACTCCATCATACTCTTGGAAGTATCGGTCATTTACTGTGTCACCAGTAAGTGGAAGGAAATCGTCATTGTCGATTCGTCCATCAAGTTGGACTGATAGTTTTGGTCGATTGGAACAATTAATTTGCCAATCAACGTGCGCATCTTCTACTGTAAGGCCAGCCAATGTTAGTTCTTCCGTCATACATCTATAGAGGTGGTGGTAATATTTAATGTTTATGGTTTACACTTGTTGTTCAATATTTTCAATATCAATGTAATCAAAGAAATCTTTGTAATTCTTTCGGATTGTCATTGAAGATACGCCACTTTTTTCTCCAATATCTGTTTGTGTGTATTTTTTATCTGCAACGCAATCAACTGCATAAATTGCAGATGCGACTGTTGTTACAGGACTGTTGGAATTATTCTCTGTTTCTTCAAGATACTGCTGTACTGCTTTCTTTACCAATTTTTGCTTTTCTTCATCTACACCAATTGTTTCACAAATTGGTTCAATATAGCCATTTGCATCTGGTGGCAATACCATCAGACGTAGTTCATGTGCAAGACGACGGTATTGGCGGGTTACATCATCTTTGCCGATTGATTTTTCAATAAGTTGGGTCGGGATTCCAATATCTTCTGAATAGCATGAAATTACGAAACATGCAGACGCTACTGAGTTAATATTATTTCCCGGTAGAATATCCTCAACTGCTGCCTGTTTGAATGTTTCTACTGCTTCTTTTGCGATTGAATTTGATACATTAAATTCACTTGCCAAATTATAAATCTGTGTTTCACCCTTCTCTACAGACCGTCGTGGATAGGGAGCCGACCGCTCAGTTGGAATTTCATCAAATCCTGCTTCATTCAGTGCTTTTTCCCAAGACCCAAACCTAAATCGGTAAATAATACCACTGTAGTCACCAAACTCAGACATATCTACACGCTTTGGTACTTTCCCAAAGCGTTCATACAGACGTGTGATAGCTTTTAGCAATTCTTCATTTGGAATGCGTTGTTGTCTAAATGGAATATCTGCTTCAGTAAATGCAGAACAAATAGAACCAAATTCTGTATTATATTCTTCACCAGAAAATTTTGCTTCTTCATTTAATTCTGTGACTGTTGGGACACGCCCAAATTCATCATATACTCGTTCAAGTTCAGACAACATTTCTTTCTTCCGTTCAATATCAGATTCTATCATTGTCACTTTATTGGATATGTAGATATTTAAAACGTTTGTATTAACACATATATTTATCGTTAAACACCGTATGTTTTTTATTCTATAAGTTCCAAACGATAGTCATATGTGGGCAACAGTAACTGATGTTGGTACTAATACCATTGAATTAACTATGGTAAATAAAACCGTAAAGATTGATAGAAAAGACTTGACCGTTAAAACGTCCAATCTGAAGGCAGGTGATCATGTTATTCTTTCAGGCGAAAATGATAAAGTGGTTAATAAGAATGAACTATTGACAAAGCTCTCCGAAGACTCTTCAAACCTCACTCAATTAACTACAGAAATTGAATCTCTATTAGAAAATACAGAAGATAATGAAGTAGAACTTCTATTAGATGTTCTGCTTAGTGACTCTTTTGATGTCGCGGTCTTTGATTCGCATATTGACTTGTTGCGTGCGTTGTTTGAGTCACCAAAAACCAATGTAACAAATTTGAAAGGTAAAAAGGTTGATATGGGTGCTAAACTCATGGCATCGTATTTATCAACATATCATGATAACGATGAACGTCCAAACATTTCCGTAGAATATACTATTAATTCAGTTATTAGAAGTATTAAAAACGGAAGTACTGATAAATCTCATATTGGGACGATCTTTGATTCGCTTGGAAAAAGTTATAGGAAGAAGTATCCATTCCGCGTTGATTATGATGAAGAATTACTACATCATGATACAAAAGTTGCAGCAATTGTTGAAAATGGGTTTGGACATCAAAACATTGGAAATGTTGAATGTGCATGGGGAGATATTATCGTTCGTCACCCATCCGAATTTCCAAAAACAATTGATGCGCTTGTAAATGCGGTTGGGACTTCACCTCACGGGATGGTAATTGCAGAATTACTTGCAACAGTATATGAAGAAGAACCAACTGAAGTATCACACTCAGACATTCTTGAAAGTGTTAAAGCTCTTGCTGATGATTATACAATTAAGCAAGAGAAATTGCAAAGTGTTTTAGCAAAACTTGATGCTGAAGATGAAGTTCTTCGTAGTAAAAATTCTGTAAAGAAGAATGTTGAATACTTACAGAAATCATCACCCGGTGATACTGATTTAAATCTTGAAAAGTCATACACAGGGCCGATGAAAAATGATGTTGATGAAGTATTCATGCGTCTTGCAACATTAGCAGATGATTATCCTGTTGTAGTTGGTGCGCAAATTGGTGGGCTACTTTCCTATCATAATGAAACACCACAACCATTCTACATGAGTGAGATTATGCAGAAATATGCACAACATAAGCCAAAGGATGTTTCAAAATACACTGATACAATTGTAGATATTATGGAACAAGCAATTGATGATGAAGTGCCACCAATTTCATTCAGCAAATGTGTAAACACACTTAGACTAATTGCTGAAGCAGATGCATCTGCCATTGAACCATATGTTGAGACATTGTATAATATGGGCAATGGATTGGAAAGCAGAAATGCTAACATCAATGATGGATATTGGCCTAAATCTGGTTGCCATCCGTACAAAGAATTAGAGAAGGTTATTATGTTAGTTCATGAAGAGTCGCCTAATGTAGTTGAACAAGTAGTAGGGACACCATTGAAACAACCAATTTTTGACGATGATGTTGAAACCAGAACTCAACCTAATAGTGGAATCATCACATCCGTAAAATCACGGTTTACTAACTAGACAAAAGCTGTTTAAATAGAGGCGTTTTGTGTGTGTTTTTGTATTGCTTCTATAGAATGATCAACTAAGTTTGACATGTCAAACGTAGTAAATTCGCCAGTATATGTAAGCATTAAATCTTCTGGATCAGAAACAAGACTGTCAAGTGATATACTAGTTGTTTCAGCGGGTAAATATTCTACATCATCAATTGTAAGTGTAATATCATCAGGATATAAATCATCATGAACTAAATTTGAAGTTATTATTGGAGCAACATGATTTGGGTACATTGCATATCCAACCTCGTACCCTGCATACGTTGCTAATGCGTTAAATAATACAGTTTTATCTTTACAGTCACCACGCCAATCAACAAGTGTTTCGGCAGGGTATCTTGTGTAATCATTGTGTTGTGTTGAGTTATAATCACGATAATAATCAATTATTTGAGCAAAATTAAGTATTGATAATAATTCGTTTTCTACGTAATCATTATTATTAAATAATTCATTGAACAACCGTTTACTGAACGTACTGTTTTGTACGTCAGTGAATACATGATGGAAACCAGCTATATTTGTATTTATTTTCTTATCTCGTTTGCTCCAATACTCATCACGACCAACAATAAATGAAGTATCTTGAAATTCATTATGTATCATTTGACCATCTTCAATGGTTGGATGTGATAGTCCCTTAATTTGAACTACGTAATCACCAGAAGATAATTCAGATGCAGTTAATTCTTTTCTTTCACCAAACCTATTGTTTAAACCCTTGATTGTTACACCACTGAATAATACTCCAATGCTAGATTTAAGAAGTGTTCTCCTATTTACCATTTGGCCTTATAATATATATTCTACCCATCGCTGTATATGTGTTTTTATTTTACTATTAATCTAAAACTCTTTTAGTAATGGTAATTTGCGGTTGAAAATTTTACCATTAGAATTAATAATAAAGTATTCTACGTTGTTTAAAATAGTCATTACATCAGAATTATTTTTTGAAGGAGGGAGAATTGGTTGTCGTAACATTTTCCATTCATGTTCTACAGCATTATTTCCATTATACTTTTTCCTTTCTTCATATTGATGTGTTTTACCTCCTTCTTTAACTTCATACAATTTGTTAGATCGGTTGTACTTCATCTTTCCAATCATTTTTTCAGATAATGGAGCAAGCATTCCATCTCTTTCTTCAAACTTAATTTTAACTTCTCCTCCTTCCCCTTCACAAATTGCATAATACTCATTTGTATCAGACTGAATCCATGTGATCATATCACCGTATTCAGTAGGAATATACAATCGTGATGAGTCTTTTGTTTTAATTCCACATCTTCTTGTATAAAGAACAGTATCACCATTGTCGTTTATACTATGTGCAAAGAATGGATTTGTTAAAATTGAATCAATTCGGTTTGCACTATTATGTGATTCTTCATAATCATCAATTAATCCGAATGATAGTTTGTTTATATGTGGTGAAAAAGCGGCATCAAATACTTTATTGATAATATGTTCTGGTTTTGAGATAGTGCTAGTTTCTACTTCAATTGCAGTAGGTGTGTCAAATAAGCCGTTTGAATCTTTGACTATAATATCTGGTTGGTAATCACACTCATTTTCTCTTTCTGTTTCAATTTCTGCACCCTTTTCTTCTAATCGCTCTGTTAATTTTTCACAAATAAACTTGTGTTTGTTAGCTCCTTCTTGACTCATATATTATTATAATAGCTAATGAATAATAAGTGTTCGTGCTGAAGCGAACAAATTAAAATTATATTGAATGTCTTTAATATACTGGATTTCGATGAACAAATAGTTTTAATTCATTCATACATTCATTTCTACTATTTGCAGAATTACTTATAATTATATCATCTGTTTCTATATCAAATACATAGAATGACCATTTTTCCTTTGAAATGATCTTTCTATCTTTAAAGAAAAAATTAAATTCACTTTCTAACATAACTGAGGCTATCAATAATCTGTGTTCGTCAATCAATGTTACGTTTTGCTCAGAAAAGTCTTGTACAGCCCAACCCTTTAGAGGAAAATCAATTTCTGTTTCAAAAATATTAACTTCTTCTTCCTCTTGATAAACGTGCCGTTTTCGTACCGTTGTAATTTCTTCAATAAATGAAGCCATACACTATAGATTACCATTTCGATTGGCAAAATGCTTTGGCCTATTTTGACTTTATAACCGTCATTGTCTATTATATGATATTGTCATACAATGCTGGTGATGTTAAGACTATCAGCGCGTGTGTCTCAAATATTTTTTTGCCTTTTTCTGTAGCGAGTTTGCTGGTTCAGAGAAACTTCCACGAATATCCATTAGTTCATTTTTTACATCATCGAATTGCTGATCGGTTTCTGCTGAAATGGCAGTTGACAAAACTGACACACTTCGTGATTGACCAATCGCACAGTGAACGAATATATTATTACCAGTTTGAATTTGGTCACGTACAGCATTAACTGCTTTTGCAAATGTTTGTTGATCATTTCCTCCATTATCATACACTCCATCTTTTAGTGGAATCCATATATTTGAATCATCGTGGTCTGTTTTTGAAACGTTGATGATGAATAAATCTTCTTTTTGTTCTTTTGGTATATTATTTACTTCTTTGAATCCGCCAAAGTGAATAGAACTTGTTACGGAGTACATTAGTTTTCCTTTAATTTACTTCTTGATATATTTAATACTTTTGTTTTCGATTGTATAATTTCCTACGTTTTATTATCTTATAGTGAATATAATAACGTAATACATTATGACGGATAATTTAGCCCCCAATTCGAGTGCTGATATGAGAACTCAATATAAAAGTCGGATTGGTGTTGTTGCTGATATTCATTGGGGTGATGATGAAGAGGAACAACTTGAACATCATATGGAGTCTGTTGTTAACCATTTTAACACAATGAATGTTGATTGTGTTGTTTCTCTTGGGGATATGATTCAAGAAGGAGAAACTCGTGACGAATCATTTGACCGAATCAAGACAGTCCGTTCGTACTTTGGTGAGATTAATTCGCCAGTATATGAACTTGCAGGTAATCATGATGTAATGAACCTTCCATTAGCATTTGTCACAAACCAGTCGTTTGGTGAGACACGATGGAAAACATTTACTATTTCTGATGATACAGTTGGGATTCTTCTTGACACGTCTTCGCCAGAGTATCCAGATGCTCGTGGAAAAATTGGTGAAAAACAACTTGAATTTCTTGACAAAGAACTTGAAGATGCAAACCAAGCAGTTGTCTTTTCTCATCACCCATTGTATTATTATGAGTTAGATGATGAAAATTTCTTTTCCCATCATCCTGAAGCCGCATTTTGTTCCGATAAATACCTTGCAAATGAAATTATGGAAAAACATGGTAATGTAATCGCAACTATTAATGGACATACGCATCTCTCTCATCATAATAATTATAAATCTATTCCAAGATTCACGATCAATGCGTTTAATAAAGAAAAGGTAGGAAATAAATCTCCAAATGGTTCATTTGCTATTCTTGAAGTGTCTCCAAAACGTGTTCGTAGGATTAGTCATCGGAATGGTTCATTTGATACTACTGATGAAGTCAAGTATCCAATGAATGATCAACATGTTGCAATTGGTGGGACGTTTGATCCAGTACATGATGGGCACCGACAAATGTTCCAACGTGCATTTGAAGTTGGTGATCTAACAATTGGTCTTACAAGTGATACACTTGCTCCAAAAACGCGACATACTGGAAGAACAGTGAAACCATTTGATGTTAGAAAAGAATTGTTGAATGAAGAATTAGAACGGTTTTCGTCCATGTATGAACGTGATTATACTATTGAGAAATTAGATAATCCAATGGGGATTGTGAGTACATCTGAAAAAATCACTCACCTTATTGTTTCACCTGAAACTTTCTCGCGAGGTGAGAAGGTAAATGAAGAACGTCTTTCAAATAGTCTTGAACCACTTTCACTTGAAGTAGTTGATCCTGTTTTGGCTGAAGACGGACAACGTATTTCAAGCACACGTATTCGTAATGGTGAAATTGATAAACATGGAAACATTGTTTCTGATGAATAGTGGTTGTGAGTAGGCTGTTAGATGTGAAGTTTTAATGTTCTAACACACATAGTACTTGATAGGTAAGTATTATGAATGATGAAGTAGAATCACCACACCTTGTCGTGAATATGGTTTCTGGTGGCGGAATTAAACCTGATGATGAAGTATCGTTCCAACCAGCAGATGGATATTCTAAAGATGAATGGAATGAATTGGATGATGAACTTGATGGGTGGTGGCTACATGACATTTATCCAAACGAAAAATATCCATCCAGAGAGTATCAGTCTGGTACACTGCTTGGAACAATCACATTCGATTCTCCGTCAGATGATGATCCAACATTTGACTGGATTGTGTCCCCTGTTAAATGAAATTAGATAGTTGGGAGTATGGCCTTGTAATTCATACACAATCAAAAAAGGTAAAACGAACATATGGAGAATATACGTTAAAAACAACTGAACATGGGAACGTTATACTTGTAATTGATCCAGACAATTACGACCACGATAAAATAATCCCATGGGAGAATGTTGAAGAGCTTAGAGTTGAAAAGTGAATTATAATTTAATCAATGAAACGAATTGTTTTATTCCGTTTTCATAAGAACGCCGATGTGTGTGCAAGTCGAATAAATGAATTAAAAAAGCACAATCCAGATGTAGAAATATATGGCGTCGGTGAACAAATAGAAGATATAGAAAAGCTATATGATGCTGGAATAGAACACATTCATTTCATTACTACCAAATCAACACGTTGGAAATGGCTTCATGGCGACCTTGTAATGCAAGACTGGTATTTGAAGCACGGGCATAATATTGATTTTGATTACCTCCACCTTATTGAATGGGATTTGCATCTCAATGATTCATTAAAAAATATATATCCAGATGCTTCATCAAATACTGTTTACCTTACTGGAACTATACCTATCTCAGAAGCAAGAAAACACGGTTGGGGGTTTGTTACTGGATCGCGTATGTCATTAGTTAATATGACTAAACGTTTTGCAGAAATGCAATGGGGAAGTATTGATGAACCACGGGGTTGTTTATTCCCCGGAACAAGTTTACCAAGAGCATATTTTGAGAAATTAAATGAATGTGTTAAAATACCAGAGTTTTGTAATGATGAAATAAGAACAGCATTATTTGCAGATGCAATGGGATTTGAAATCAAAGACACTGGATTTTATACTGGATGGGAAACTGAAGAAGTGAACAAAAAATTCAATTGTAAAAATGTTGCAGTCGAGAATGAAACAATAAAATCAACTAATTCATCAACTGCATTCCATCCGGTTAGATATTCAATTGATTAATTTTAAACATTTTGGCCAATAAACAATATATACTATAAACAATGGATGATCGAATGGATATAAATGGAAGTGTGGAGTGGAAATCAAAAACAGATAATGAATGGATTGGGTATTGTTACATCAAAAATCTAAAAATAGAAGAAAATATAACTAGGCTTCTGTATGATAATGGACATACTGTTGATATTGATTCTGTGAGTCCATTAACACAGTATTGGTGTGACGTGAAAGATGTATCAAATCCACATGTAGTTACAATTGAAAATATTATATCATATATTAAAAAGGATAAAATAACAGTGTGGAACACAGAGAATGAACCACAAACAATTCACGATGTGTGTAGTTTGTGTAAACATATTCAAGAGCAGAAGAATATGGATATATCAGTCAGATTTGTATTTTGGTAACTATAAAAGAATGAAAATGTTTATAACGCTAAATTGAGTGGGTGATAATATGACTGACGTATCCAATATTGAAACGCCTCAAGATGTGATTGAGTTAGACGAATTGGAAATACCTGATTGGATGGGTATTGTTTCACCAATCTATCTTGAATGCACATTCAAAGCTACATTGAGAATTTGGGACTTTTTTCAAGAAGAAAATATTGATACCGGATTATTATCACAACGAGACTTAGATAAAAAGTATCGTAATGAAATGTATGACCGATTATCTGGTCTTGGTATTTCTTCATTACAATTCACTGGTGCTACAAATGCAGCATTAAAAATTCATAGAGATGGATTTGATGAATGGTACAATAACCTGATGGATAATAGTATTGAGTACAATCTTGGAAATAATACACTTGAAAGAAAATGGTCAATGAAAATTGATCCGTCTATGGATGACCATGACTTATCTGGTCTAAATATGACTTTGAGTCATGTTGAACAACAACTATACTCGAATGGCATTGATGAAACTATAAATTATATTGACAGAGCGATTAAACAAACTAAAAATGGGAACAATGATGAATCTAATGATGAGACTGAAATTTTAAATGATGTTCGCTCTCAACTAAAAAATGGAACATATGAACCAAAACTGGTTATTATGCCTAAATGAATTTATATATTAACTTAACCTGTCAAGAATATCTTTTTGTTCTTCAATAACTTTATCAATATTGTCAACGTAATCTTTATTCTCATTTCCTTCTTCATTTGAGTTTGCTTCACACATATTAGTATATTTTAAACCCAATTGTAATATAGATTTCTAAATAATTAGTTTTAAATATCTACAACTTCAATTGGTACATATGATTGATTCATCTTCATCAATTGAACTTGGTGATGCTGTTATAGAACCATCAACTGAAGTATATGACGTGACTTTGAGAGGTAAATATCTACGTGAAGAAACGAAAGAAAAGTTATTCATTCCTTATAGCGGTGACAATTATGAAACGATTATTAGATCGTATCTCATGAATGAATACAATATCAAAGATATTGTTTCTATAGATATTCTAAATATTGATGGAGATTACGTTGATGTTGAGATTGTGAATGAAAAATGGTTCGCTATTGGAGATGAACATGTTGTTGGAGAAAATGAATCCCCTCCTGAATTTAATGAAGAATACTTCAAATCAATGTTGGAAGATGTTAATATTGATCCAACTAAAATTATTGAAATTCAGGGTTGTAGAATTGAACACGAAGTAATACTTTCTGAAAAAGAATAAATAATCATTCATCGTCTTTTAAATCATCTTTTATTATCCATGTGAACGCTGTTCCTCCAATCCATGATACAAATGCCATAATTATAGCAAAGATAGCAACCCATCCTGTTAATATTTTAGTTACTGCTACATGATATATAATATAGCCTATTAGTGGTGATGTAAATATACCAGTCACAAAAAGAAATATCCAAAATGAATTATTGACTTTTTCCTCTATTTTATTCTGTTTCATAATAATGTAATAGAAATGAGTTAATATAAATTTTATAAATATAATATCAATTGTGGATGATAACATGGGTTTTTTATATAAAGAAATATAATAAAGAATGCTATGGAAACAAATCTTCCAGTTGAAATCCCGTTGTGGGATGACAGCACTCTGTTTGGCGCAAAGGCAGAATATAATGTCAACATTTCAGGGACGCGAGAACATAAACAGCAAACTGAATTTGACAAGGAGAAGTATGAAAACTGGAATGGCGATGATTTTGATCCACTAGTTATTAATACAAAAGTGACCGAGCGAGATTACGAAAGTGATAACGTCACTGTTGTAATTACACGGGAAATTCCATTTGACATTACGGTTTCTCATAGTGCATATGAGAACGAGATTCCAGATGTTGACCAAGAGTATGTTCGGATGCATCTTATGGAAAATAATATTGATCCTGATTCAGTAATGGAGATTAAATATATTGACATTACAGTAAAAACACGATTATACGATTCGGAATCTGAATAACTGATACATTTTCTCAAAATCGCTGTACCATAATCTATAAATATTTAGGAATCTAAATGTAGAGTATAATGGTACACGATAATCATATTATTCAAATGCACGCTACTGTAGAATCTTTGTTTGAAAAACAGCGTTCAAAAAAGCAGTAATACAATAATGACGATTTCATCTACAGAAGTTTATAGTAGTTTATATGAATATGTTTCTGGAACATCAATGAGTGTTTCATACACAAATGGTTCTCGTGATGAGCATATCTTTATTTTATATGGTTCCATCAGTAATCATGATAATCCATTTACTTCACTTCAAGAAATTGTAGATGAATTTGAACCTAATGAAACTATCATTAGTTCTGGTTCTGAAGGGGCACATATATCGCTCCATTTCCAGTCAGACGCTTTAGAAGGTAAACCAGAAGGGCAGACTTCGTATGATAGAACAAAGCCCCGTGAATCGAATAATTCGATGGTTACAGAATGTTCAAATTGTCGCCAGAGAACAAATGGGTTGGGACGACCACCTGCGTCTCTAATGTTTCCATCTACTAATCCATATGAAAAACCTAATGTGGAAACACATGATTTGTGTGTTACATGCTCACCCGGACATTTTGATGATGTCACAAGGAAAGTCGAATACTTCGGAGTCAATGAAAGTGGTGATAAAATATCACAGGTAGCATACAAAGATAAAGACGGAGAACTTACATGGATTCCAATTGGAGAAATGGATAATCCATATGTTCAAGACACCATCAATGTCATTGAAAAACAGATTCTATAATTTCTTAACTAAATAAATAGTTTAAATTTCTTCAGCTTCATTCATTTTTTGATGTTCTCTACAAACGACTTCACCTATTGAAAATGATAAGAATGTTCCAACAAATAATAATAACCCATAAAGTAATCCATCCCCATCATAATCATTTTCGTCATTTGATTCTGTAATATCAATTCTCATTTCATATGTCTGTCCATCCTTGATAAGTGTATGAGTTTCATTATGTGGTAAATCAGACACATTTGACACTACTATATTTCCATCCGTAATGGATTTATCTGCTATTTCTTTTTGCTTTCCTTCCAATGATGAATATGAAACATATTCGCCTCTAATGTTTTCAATTCCAATTTTTTCAACACTATAATCTACTTCTTCAACATTACTTTCATTTATTTCAGCAGGAGTTCCCATCTGATAAATAGTTCCAGTGATTGTCCAAAATCCCATGAGAAACATCACAATTCCACCGAATAGTAAGATTGCTTCCAATCCTTTTAAAGAACGCTTAGTAGCTTTTCTCCGATTAAACATAAAGATATATTTTTTTCACAATCACTAAAAGGTTCATATGTTTTTCTTGATGAAATGTTTTAAATATTCAGAATTGAATAGTTATATTATGGAAGAATCCATGGAGAATCCGAATGATGAAACGGTTATGAGTGTATCAAAACTACTAATTAAAATCCTCAGACATGAACCAAAAGAGTATGGTATTCGTCTTAATGCACGGGGATGGGCAAGTATGAAAGAAATCCGTGAACAGCTTCGATTTGAGGTTGACGGGAATGTTGAAAACATTCTACATAGTGTGCTAGAACAGGATGAAGAAAACAGGTTCCAAACTATTTCATCATCGCCATTTATGATGATTCGTGCAACTCGTGGTCATACCGCAGATGGAGTTGTACTGCCACATGTTTTACCTGACGACGAAGATTTGCAATGGTTCCGTGTATCATACGAAAATATGCAAGATGAATATGTTGAAGCTGAATCAACTGAAGTAGCAAAATACGTTATTGAGCGTTTAGGAGGACTGAGGAGAGATTGGGATACTGCTACGTTTAGTACTATTGATGAAGACATTCATTGGGAATGGGATGCGCATCGTACTCCTTGTGGTGATTCTCTAAGTGGGATGGAAGAACCACATCGTATGATTCATCAACACGGTGAAAAGTATTTGATGGTTGAAAAGCGTGCTAACCAAGCCGGAGATAAAGGACGGTATGTAACAACACAACCAGATCGTGTTATTTCACGATTGCCGAAGTAGTACAAGTTCTTTTTGTTGTTAATATACTCTATTAGGTGATGAAATTATGTTTTAATGCACAATGATTAAACAACATTAAGAATAAAAGAGTTATATGGAACGAAGAAAATTCCTTTCAGCATCTTCGGTAGGGGTTCTCGGTTTAACAGCAGGGTGTATGGATATTTTGGATGATGGAGACGACGAAGACCAGATTGTTTCGGAAGACGGTGTGTTGAATGTGGACTTGCTTATTGAAACACATAAACGCAGAATCCGTAATTCATCTGCATCAATTTCAGTAGAACAAGTTGACACATTTAACGGTTCTGAGACTGTGTTAGAAGAAAATAGCACTCAGATTGATAGTAGTGGGAATGTGAAGGAAAAACGTGATTTGTTTGACCAGCATGATGAAAGAACGTGGGCCACACGAAATGATAGTTATGTATTATCTGTAGATGGTAATGCAAGACGGAAATATATCTCATCAACACCAAAACATCTTAATGAATACATTTTACCACCAAAGATTGAATATATCATTCTTAGTGGTGAGTATGAACTTGATTCAGAAACTGATGATGAATTTACATTTGTTGCAAATTCAGAAGGTAGCAATGAATTTGCAGACGAATTTACCAACCACGGAGTAGATGAATTTGAATCTACACTTACTATTACTGATAGTGGTACTATTAAAGATGTAACTTTAGAATGGCAACCTTCGTACACTGTTCAAACAGATTATGACGGAGTAGATACCGACAATGTATATCGTGAATACTATTCTGTATCAGACATTGGAAGCACCGTAACAGACGAACCATTATGGGTACGCGAAAGTGGAATTGTTGAATTTGTCACGAATCATCAAGAAAATGCGACAAAGATTGAAATGGTTTCCGGTGATGATTTCCCTGAAGGAACAATCATCAAAATTCAGGATGACCCACTTGATAAAGTGATTGTTTTAGATGAACCATTTAGAGAAGGTGATGTGTTGTATATTTATAAAGAACATGGAGATATAAAATATACTATTGGTGAAGAACCTGAACCAGAGACTGAAGAACCTGAAGAAGATGGAGAAGACGAAGAGGAAGGGGAAGGTGAAGATGAAACTGAAGAAACTACTGACGAATCAGATAGTGAAGACGAAGAAGAAGGTGAGCCTGAACCTGAAGAAGATGGAGAAGAATCTGAGGATGATGAAGAAGGTGAACCAGAACCAGAACCTGAACCTGAACCAGAACCAGAAACTAGTGCAAAAGAACCAGTTGTCCCACTTAATATGGTATGGGAAGTTGATGGGTTGACTGGATACAAACACTCAGAATAACGTTTTCAAAAATAGCTTCAGTGTTATATTATCGTTTCGGGCGTTCAATCAATCGCGCAGCAACAGCCGAACCTACAATCCTTCCTGCGCTTTTTTCACCAATCCCATGAGCTTCTTGCAACGCTTCAAAATCATCCAATGGAATATCTGATGGAGTACTCCAATGATCTAAAATTGCCTCAATCATTTTGTCAGTTGGAGAACGCCGTGAAGTTAGTTTCTTTTCTAACACACTATTTGTCATTGAATGTTTTAGTGACCAAATATCATATTCGTTAATATCACGATTACAATCAATTGGGTCAGGATACTCATGCATTTCTGCATCAAATCCATCAACTTGTTCAAAGTCACTTGGACTAAATCCGCGATACTCGTCTGCAATCATTTCACGAGCTAATTCAACACTGGTGGATGGAACTGAAGCAATTGACCCAAGTGGAGTCCTAAAGTAATATCGTTCTGAATCTTCTTTCGCCGCCATTTTGATACTAATTCCGTCAGGGAACTTCTTTGTCGTACTCATAGCGATAACTTACAAATACTACATATTAAAACACACCATCCTATAACATAAGTATTAAATACTTGCGTGTCTAAAATATAGGCAGATAATGATTGTTGATATTTTCTCAGAACACTACGAATTTGATGTTATTAGAGGAGACGACTATTATATTCGCGTTTCTGATATTGTTCCGTCTGAACTTAATCGCTGTCATAAGCATAAAGATATTGAAAAAGCACTTGATGAATACACCCAAAATTGGGAACTTGTAGCCACCGACTCCGAGCGAAGGCGGGGAAGTGATTATCTATGGCTTGTTAATGATCAATACTATATTCTTTGTTCACGGAGTGGGATGGAATCAGTTGGCAATTCACTACATATGTCAAAAAATACCCCAACAGAGCTAAAATATGCGGTTATTTCTACAGTATTTGAAGAAGTTTCAAAGAGACAGTTTGGAACAATTAAAACAGAAGAAACGAATGAGCGGAATAATATCACAGTTTCAACGCCGCGTGGATTTATCATTCATCATGTATTAGATGAAGAAGAACAACAAAATTACTATGACGATATTGCAGATGTATCAGTAGAACTCCTTGAAAAATACTATTCGTGTGAAACTATTGACGATATAAAGTCTCTCATTGGATGGTATAATGAAAAAATGAATACGGTATTCCGAGAATACGTCCCAAAAGAACCGAGTATTCTTGGAGAATTATTCATTAAAGAAGAATATACATGTCCTAATGGATGGGAAACACCAGAAGACCTTGAAATAAATGTGAGAGATATTACGTTCGATTCAAATTATGATTATAAATCTGGAAACGGATGGATGATTTATATTTGGAGTGGTGCAGTGTATGTAGAACAGTCAGAAGAACATGATACTGTTTATGAAGAAGACTATACGTATGAGACTGTTGAAGAATTAAAAGAAATTCTTGAACAAGAAATGAATAAATACCCTAATAATTCATAATTCACAGAACTTTTGTGTCACATACACTGTCTCATCATCCATTACAAACCCGATACCTTGCCTATCCCATTCATCAGTAAATAAAGCCTCTTTATGTTCTGGACTTGCTATGAATTGGTTTACAACACCTTGAGCTAATTCATCTTCTGTTGTATATTTTTCAACATTATCATTATAGCTTTTATCTACATTTGTATTATAAAATGTTTGAGCTAAATTCTCTCCAACAACTGAACAATCATTATAAGAATGTTGTTCAAATCTATCAATGACTGTTTCTCCATCTGGTGAAGTGTGTGCAAAATAATTATTTTCAATCATATTAGTAGATTTATATCTAGAAATCTCTCTAATTTCTTCATCATGTGATAGTTTACTAAGCCCCCTTTCAGTCCGTTCTTCATTAACTACATCATGTATTTTATTTTCAATAGACTCTTGTTCTATGCCACTCTCATTACTTTCAATAAAATGAGAATCTGAACTATTTTCTTCAGTCATTGGAGTTGTATCAAACGAAATTCCACTTATAGTGACTATTGATAATATAATAATGCTACTCAATAGTATTATAGTAAAATATTTTACTTTTCTCTTGAACATATAGTTAGTATATTATATTATATCTGCGTTAATCTATTGGTACTCTTTGAAATATCTGAGGCTAATTTATAAATAAAATTAACTCTAAGAATAAGCATTGAATCTAACAATTCACATCGTGATGTAGCAACAGAGACGAAAAATGATGTTTTTGATGAATTGAAAGGGCGGAAAGGGTTTGGTTACTTTTGGGATGGGATTGATTCTGATATTCAAAACAATATTGAAGAAGAAATAGAAGACATTGTTTGTGAAAATATTAGGTCTTTTAATAATGATTCAATGTTTGAAGATGTTCTTGTTGAAAGTATGAATCATCCTNCTGATTGGAGTGAATTTAGAAAAACATTANTGTTCTTTGCAATGTTGAATAATGATAATGCAGATGTTATTCAATCATTTATTAGTGCAAATAAACAAACTGAAACAGTTTCTGATATTGATTTTTCTCATATTGAAGAAATGGTAAAATCGTATAACGATAAACATATCAATGACTGATATATGATATTTTAATTGACATTAATTTTGTATATTTTTATAGACATATAAATGTTGTCAGAAACATTTACATTCTAATGTTTATTATTTGTCAACATGAACAGGAATGATCGTGCAATAAGTCCTGTTATTGGGGTTATTTTGATGGTGGCGTTAGTGTTACTTTTAGCATCAATAATTACTGCTAGTGCTGGTAGTTTTGTATTAGACACATTAGATACAACTGAAGAAGAACAAAATTCATTACTCGATGAAATATCTAGTGTAGGTGATTCAAGTTCATCAACAAATCATTATAGTGATCCAAATAGTGAATCTCCGGTATGTAGTGACGTTGAATATTCAACAGATGAAGATGGGATTAAAGAAATTACAAATGATCATGAGCTTCAATGTGTGAATGAAAATCTTGATGAAGATTATAAAATAGTAAATAATATTGATGCAAGTGGAACTAATGAGTGGAATGATGGAGATGGTTTTGATCCAATTGGTGATGGGCAATTAGTTGCTACTGGTGATGAATTTACAGGCACTTTTGATGGGCAAGGATACAAAATTGATGGACTGGTTATTGATAGAGATGAAGAAGAACATGTTGGTTTAATGTCTGGTATTGAAGGGGCTACTGTTCAAAATGTTGATATTGTAAATGTTAATATTGAAGGCGAAAATACTGTTGGTGGCCTTAGTGGAGAAATTCAACGTAGTGATATTTCAAATGTGAATGTTGATGGGAGTATTTCGGGAACTGAAGGTGTAGGTGGCCTTGTTGGAAACGTTGGTGGTGGTGAAATTACTGATTCAAGTACAAATGTAAATGTTGAAGGAGATATTGCTATTGGTGGACTTTCAGCAGGAACTACAAACACAGACATTTCTCATTCATACGCAACTGGAAATGTTGAAGGAGATACTAATGTAGCTGGATTAGTTGCACAACACGGTGATGGTGCAGAGATTTATAAATCGTATTCAACTGGAAATGTTGAAGGAGATGGGAATAATGTTGGAGGATTGGTTGATATGAATTTGGGTACAATTAATCAGTCATACTCCGAATCTAATGTGAAGGGAGACAGTAATGTTGGCGGGCTTGTGGGAATGAACCAAATTGATGGTGAAGTTATCAATTCGTATGCTGTAGGGAGTGTTTCTGGTGATGGTGATGTTGGCGGGTTGGTTGGAGGAGGATTCGGTGGCACTGTAACCGATTCATATTGGGATGAAGAAAAAACAGGCCAATCAACATCATTTGGTGGTACTGATCTTGAAACAAATGAAATGACTGGTGAAAGTGCTGAAGATAATATGGATGGGTTTGACTTTGTGGATACGTGGGAAACTGTTGAAAATGATTATCCAACCATTCAGTAAAATGTGTTATCATAACTCAAACAATCTATAAACCAGTACAATACAATTGACTAAATGCAATGAATCAAGGAGATACAATCGAATTTAATTTACCAAATGCAGACGGTTTCAGAACAGGTCGGATTGAAGAATTTACGACTGTTGAAGGAACAGAGATGCCGTTTGTTACAGATCATATTGATAGACAGTATCCAGTTCACCCGGATAATATTGAAAACGTAATTCCGGTCAATAATTAACTGTTAATCAATAGATCATTTTAGGTTAGTTTCAGTCGTTAGCTTCTTCTGTTGATGGTATTTTCATTCCATCTTCAAATACGAACCATCCAACCCGTTCTCCTTCAGCAAGATTTCCATCACTATTTGCTGATTCTTCTTCTTGTAGGAATATATCTACTGAAGAACCAGTCAAATCGGTTTGTCTCATTGTTCTTGCATCAACGTTACGACTTGTTTCATCATGGCCTATAAACACTGGATTGTTATACGCCTCGTTAAAGTTGACCGTGTGCCACTCATGATCTACTTCTAAATCAGAAACACGCCCTGCTTCAAACATTTCACCATCATACTCACTTGTTGTTGTCTCTAATACAATGTATCCAACCGTCCCTTCGTAATACTCATTATCACTTCTTTGAACTTGCTGTTTCACATCAAACCTATTGTCACGTACATTATTATGTCGTGTAGTGGTAGTCATATCAGTGCTGACTTCATATCCTTGACTTACAACAGCCGGTTTTCCATTAAACGTATGTTCAAAGGAAATTCTATTGTAATCTCCATCAATAGTGTCACCAACACCAGCTTCAATAACCATTCCATCATCGTATTCATGTACACCTTCTTCAACAACAAGATATTGAAGGGTTTCTTCACCATGTACACCACTCTGATAGTCCCATTGATCTAACTTCACATCAAAGCTATCAGACCTTCGGTCTTTCACATTCGTTGTTACAGGGTCATCATCATTGTATGTGGGCGGTTTTACAACTACAACCGGGTTATCATATGATTCTTGCAAATTAACTGTTACAACATCATCTGGATCATTTTGTGAGAACGTTATTGAACCTGTTTCACCAATAGAATCAATTGACAGTACACCCGTACTTAGTGAATCTTGACCATCACCACCAGTTCTAACTAATATCTGTTCATTTTCTTCTTCAATTATTTCTACATCAACCTCATCTCCGTCAATATTTTCTTGTTTTAATGGAATTTCTATTGTGTTTCCTGCCGTCCACTCATCAAACATAGTGTCAACTTCAGTATCTGTGTCAATAATATCATCACCAGAGATATAATCCTCATCAAATGTGTTTCCTTCATGTGGAAGATTAGATACTACAGCTTCATCACCATCGTCAACTTTTACAACGATCTTCATATTTTCAACAGGAATATGATCACCTGTTCGATGCTCAATTGTTAGTACAGAATCACTAGTTAATGATGCGGAGCTTTCAACAAATGAAGCTTCACGTTGTGACTCTTCAACAATTACATTAGAATATACGAAGAATGTACCAGTTATTATTACCACTATTGCAACCATTAAAATCACTCCAATAACAGGACTGATCCCACGTTCATTATGTGCAAATCCTTTCATAATATTAACATGTAGAAAATCAAAACACATAAATGACACGGAAAAAACATATTTTCACAATACTATTATAATTATAAATAAAAGTTCGTTACATGTGTAAATTATTATGCCATCATAATATCAATTATACCAATAGCCCATGATGAAACAAAAACAAAAGTTATCACTTGTATTGTTGAATAAAACTCATTAATACACAACTGACGAATTTTTGAGTACTTTTCCTCACCAATATCTTTTTTGAAGATAAATCTGTACATTTCTTCAGAGAAATAGTAAAGTAATCCAATACCTGTCAAAATGAGTAGCATCAAAAATAACAACGTTGTGAATATAAAAATGATGAAAAACGAAATTAGTGATGGGTGGTTAACAACCGATGGGTCAAATGCTGGTTGTCCAACAATACCTCTGGAAAATACTAATAGTACAATCCCTCCAATAAACACATCCCAACGAATTAAATTCATAATGAATATTGAACCTGATATTAATTATTGATCAATTTAATTCGTAAATGTTGTCCATACCGTCTAAAAGTGAGGTTCTAAATTTTCCAAATTCACGAACCCAATCATTCTTTTTGTTAATAGTTGTTCCGCGTGTTCCTCCATCAAACTTAGTCATACGATTTGAGGGCGCAATTTCCTTCACATCGTTAACTTTCCCTTCCATAATATTATGATGCAACTGTTCTTCTGTCATTGAAATAATATTGCTTTTTTCATCAGTAGACGAATGATTTCCATCAATGATTGTTTGTAGTTCTTCAACGCTAATGGAATCATTATCATCCATCAAAGACAAAATTGTATCCATTTTATTGATTACATTGCTTGCATTTTCAATTGCATGTTGTGATTTAGAAGTCCCTTTCATAATCATTGAAGGATTAATCAAACGGAATCGTTTTAGCACGTCAATTGCTTGCTTTACTTCCCTCTCATCTCTCCCAACAAAATCACTCACTAAGTCAAGTGGAAGGCATGGGGCGTAAACTTTCCCAATATGAACAATAAGTACTTCTGAAACAACTTGATCAAAAATGATTTCTTCAATATGTGGCATCGACATTAATTTAAATAATTCATGATGTTCATTAATGCACACCTTCTCATTCGAGTTGAATAAGAATCCAATATCATAAAGAATCGTTTCAATTTCTTCATTAGAAATATTTACTTCAATATTCTCTCCTCGATTCTTCTTGATTTGTTCTTTTAGATTTTTAAATGTATTTTGAAATGCGTCATTACTAAAAAGAATACGCATTGGTTCTCTTTCAACGTATGTATTCATAGTTAACAATACGGTTTGTGAGTATAAAATGGTTATGGTGTCCATTCCAACTTTTATTACTAAGTAGGTGGAATCAATGTACAATAATGGTCATTCCTCAAAAAGTCAGAAGTGTTCTTGTATTGTTTATATCCATAGCATTGATTTTAATCCCACCATCTGCAACACTGTATCTTGTAGTAACTGACGTATCAACTGAACAGGTTGTTGGTGAAGATAATATTATTACAACTAATGATTACCTTGAATACTCACACATTGTTGATATAGAACACAAAGGAGATGATGTTGAACGTCCAGTGACAATCACAAGTGATGAAGTCTCTCAGACAAATAAAGAATTACTGAGAAATGCATCTAATGGAAATCTATCTAATCCAATAGAAATACAACAAATACCAGAATTAGATGGAGTAGATGAAGAAAATAGTGTTATCTTCGCTGATAAAGAAAATGATATTGCGTATGTATATACAGTTAATGACAACGCTCTATTTACAACAATTGGAAATATCAGAGGACATGCTACTATATTGGGAATGATAATTTTAGTTCTATTGAATGTATTATCATTTGGAGAATTAGTTAATCTAATGAAAAAAGCTGGTTGGGTAAAGGATAGTGAATAGTTATTTGAAATTCTCTCCGCCCTGAAGGGCGATGGTTTCGCCGTGGTTTTTCGTAATTGGATTAAATCATCGTAACAATAATGGCGAAATACAATTATGGCAATAAAAGTACCCTTCCTCATTGACACATTCACAATGGCGACATACAACTACTCTGTCACCAACCTTAAATTTACTATTTTCATCTAAATAAATAGTCTTTTTTGATTTATTTTTACTACTTTTATTTTTATCTTCACGGTTAGTTAAAAATGATATGAAAAGTAGTGATATGATTATACAACTCAATAAAACAATAGCCCCATATACAACAACTTTTAGAAAAAACATTATATATTATTGTAGCTTTCCATGATATGATTTATTTCATAACTAAATGTATTTTACTAATCAAAACAATATTACCGTTATAAATGATATAGAATGGTATGGGCCGTGTGATTAAAATACTTGTTGTTTTTCTTCTGATAGCGAGCCTGACTGGTGTTCTATTTGTTGATATAAGTGGCGATGGACTTGTAGTATCTGAAGAGATTTATTATGGTACTGACCCAACTGTTAAAGATACAACTGGTGATGGGCTATCTGATTGGGATGAAATACATAAGTATGGTACTGATCCGACTGTTAAAGATACAACTGGTGATGGGTTAACTGATTGGGATGAAATACATAAGTATGGTACTGACCCAACTGTTAAAGATACAACTGGTGATGGGTTAACTGATTGGGATGAAATACATAAGTATGGTACTGACCCAACTGTTAAAGATACATCTGGTGATGGATTTACAGATGTCATTTCTATTCATGGGGATGAAATAAACCACGATGTTTATGCTGACATTGATCCATTGAAAAAAGATGTTGTTATTGAAATAACACTGATGGAAGGGACTGATGTTACCCAATCTGAAATTGATGATATTAAAACAGCTTTCTCAGAAGCACCTATTCAAAATCCAGATGGGACAAGTGGAATAACAATGCATGTTATCTCAACAGAAACTAAATCTCCATTTGAAGAACAAACAGAGTATGATGGTTATTTACAAAATCAGTATCAAAATGATTTTGAAACACATGGATATGGAACAAGACATGTCTTTATTGTAGATGATGCACGGATTGACGGAGTTGACGTTGGTGGGGCTACACAATTATCGTCAGATGGTATGATTGTTCAATACTACGAAGAAGATAGAATCTTATCAGGGCCAATAATAATGCATGAGCTAGGTCATGCGCTTGGTATTGGAACGCAACATCATGATGGGGTTGATAGTACTAAATATAGTGCAACTGAGTATCCAAGTATTATGAATTACAATTATTATCAGTCATGTTTATTCTTTCAATCATGTGGTGATGATCGTGATTTGTATCAGTTCTCAGATGGTACAAATGGTGATAATGATTTCAATGATTGGGAACAAATAAATAAATCAATGGGGGTTGGATTAAATAAAACAATTATCAATGAAGAGATTCATACAAAAGTAAATGATTAAATACTAAATAATACCTTTGTTAAGTACACATATGGAACGTCGTCGTTATCTTCAAAGTATTGTTGGGACAACTGTGATTGGTTCAGTTGCAGGTTGCCTTAATTCTGAACCACCAGATGTGCAGTTGCAAAGTGTTGAGTACCCAATTCTTCAACAAAGATCAATTAATATTTTTAATGAGAATTTTCAAACTGTTGTAAATGTCATACTCACAAATGATGGGTCTGAAGGTGAATCTACTCTGGTTCCTGTACCAATTCCACCAGATATTGAGAATAAAAAAGAATATGCAGAGAATGAAGTTAGCGAACACACGTTTTATACTGAAACATTTTTGAAAGATCAAGAAAGGCAGATTTCTCTTGAAATGAATGCTGTACATGATGAAGATAAAGATTTTGTTGTAATAACATGGCCAAATGAATATACAGTCACCCTTACTAATCCAAGCGATAATACTGTAATTGTTGAAGTTGAAATAAAATATGATAATGGTGAAAATATTGAAACAATTGGAAGAAAAAATAATATACAGTTATTATCTCAATCAACTGAAAGTGAAACAATTGAAACACAGAATGTTGATAATCCTATTGATACTGATAATATAACAGCAGAGGTTGAGTTAGTTGAATATTGATATACAATCTTTTTTAACTTACTATAAATAATATAGTATTATGACTTCTGATAAAGAAGAGATTGGTACTAAAGAAAAAGTTAAATTACTATTATTTTTTATATTAGTATTTAGTGCTGCGTACACAGTTGATAGATATGTTGGTGAGTATGTTGAAGATAATATGACAGAAGAAGAAAAGAGTATTTACAATGTTTCGCAGACAACGAATGCTATAGTAACCGATCATTTTGAAATGTTTTCTTTCGATGGAAAACAAAAGTTTTATTATGGTATAGGTTAAATATTTAAGCATGGAAGTAACTTACGAGAGAGGCACTGAAGAATATATTGCTTCAGCATTTGGATGGACAACCAATGAAGAAGGAATTATCGTTGATGGAAAAAGCAAGGAACCTGTGCCTGCAACTGATGGTGAAGAAATCAACATTCGCAATCTTGATGCAGTAGTTGATACACCACCAACACCAAAACGGGAATAAATACGTTTTAAAGACAATATTTTGTAAATTAATAATCTGATGTTTTCACATGTATATTCGCACCGTCCAGTTTCACCTCCACAAAAAATAGAAGACATTTGTTCTGATGCAAGACAAGAGATTGTTAGTGAAATAAGAAAAAATGGTGTCCGTGCATACTGTGATGATCCACAAAACATCCTTGCAACTATTGATGGTGTTAAAGGAACTATTACAGCAGTGAATAAACAAAATGATACGTATCCAATTTTTTCATTATGTGAAACACTTGGTCTTGGGTACAAACGGTATGATAGTACAAAGTCTGATGCAGTATTTATTGCAATTGCAAATACTAATGAGTTATATAATCAGATTCCGAAATTAGATGAAAATGATTATGAATATTTAACAATGACTGAAGAAATGGGAAGTTTTCTTGGAATTACTGATGAAAGAGATAATTGTTGGCCACAAAAGAACCCATCTCTCTCTAAAAAATCGAAAAAATTGAATGAGATGGTAGATAAAGAATACACTGATGAAGAATTAATGGATATGATCATTCCAAGTGTTTCATTTAAACCAACTGTTGGTGGTTTGTATAGAATGCGAACGTTTGGAAAGCGAATTAGACATGCATGTGAAAGGTTCGATTCTCATACTGACACATTTATTGGAACTAAAATAATGAAACATATTGTTCATCCACATTTCCATAGAAAAAATCCATTTTGTACAGAACCAAGTATAGAATACGTGAAAGATTATTTTGATAAACAGTTCACACTGCACTATGAATGATTTTCAGTTGTAGTGTTCCCACTAATTGAACTACTGTATGTTTAAAATGTGTGTTATTCTTTTATTATGATGAAATGTTATGCAACTACGACAGAGCCAGCAAGTTCGCTGTCGGGGTCGTGTTCGGTGTGAATGTTGACGACACCACCATGTTCTCCCAACTCAAGACTTTCCAGTTCAGAGATTAGGTCGTCAACTGAATTGATGTCGTCGTAGTCACCGTCAGCGTTTACATCTTCATCAATAATAGTTCCACTAATTTCACCACCTTCGGCATCAAGCATCTCGTCGGTTACGATAGCAATGTCCGAAAAGTCACTATCAGTCGTCTCAAAGAGTCGGACTAGATAGCGTCCATCTGCAGCACCATCGCCGTGGATGTGAATGCCATTAACGTCACCTTCGAGGTCTTCATACGAAAGGGTGAAGTCAAGTGTTCCATCTCCCTCACTCTCGAAGACTACTGCACCAGTTCCGTCTGAACCTGCCTCACCGTGACCCGGAATGTCGGGGTCATCTGAGAGTTCCGCGCTGAATGCAACGCTTTCCTCAACTTCTGGTTCATCTTCTTCTGGTTCCTCATCCTCTTCATCTTCTTCTTCGGGGTCTGCTAGGTCTTCTGCATCATCCATACAGCCAGCAAGTCCAATTGTTGCACCTGCTCCGATACCAACGAGTAGCTTTCGCCGTGAATGTTTTGTTTTACGCATTGCACTTAATTAATAGTATATGCAGGTATATAAATCATTTCTGTAATAATCTTTTAATATATTTATACCACTTTTTAAATGATTGCAAAATAAATGAGCATACATTATTATTTTTTGTAAAGGAGTTTACTTTCGCATAGAAAAATTAGATGATGAATGTATGGATTATAGTGTTTCTACTATGTTGAAGGCAGTCGATAAAATAGTAGTATTGACTAACGGTTATTCTTCAACTCCAACGTCACTCAACGTGACATCGGGGTGTGTTGAAGATAGAATACCGTCAGGGTTGTCTTTATGCGTCCAAACATGAAGGGCTGTGAGTGTTGGGTGATAATACACTTCATTAATTACACGTTCTTCGCCACGTTCTTCACCTTCCTCTTGGTGTTCTTGTGGTTCACCCCAATGAAGTGATACAGACTCGCCAATTTCCCCATGAACATGTGGTGAAACTTTTGCCCAATAATCATTGTTGTTTAGTTCTTCTGCTGTAAAGTCAGATGCCCGTGATTCGTCATCATCAGGAACAGCTAGAACCAGCGATCCTTCACCAACAGGATTCCATCCATCTTCTTCAGATGTTACAAGGTCGTCCTCATCTGAAACATCGAAAATATCACCAGATTCAGGAATTACATCTTCATGAATCGCGTATTCACCAGCAGCAAGGGTCAATTCGCCATCTTCTACCGTGTATACAAGAATCTGTGGTTCTGTGTGGTCAAACCCACCTTCTTCATTTCGTTCTTCAATAGAATCAAAGTTGACGAAGTGGTATCCCATCCCCGGAACATATGGGCCAGTAAATTCATACCCATCTGCAATCGCTTCATTCGGGTCTGTGTACTTATCAATTGCTTGTCGAAGTTCATCAACTTGCTGTTCAAATGTTGTCTGTTCTTCAGACTCACCGTTATCGTCTCCATCATCTTCAGGGTCGGGTAGGTCTTCTGCATCATCCAAACAGCCAGCAAGTCCAATTGTTGCACCTGCTCCGATGCCGAGCAAGAGTTTTCGTCTTGATTGTTGTGTTTTACGCATTGTGATTAAATATTATAACTACACCCATATAAATCATTTCTTTGATAAATTATCAACATAATTTACAATATCATCTTTATCAACCATTGATGTGTACCGTTTTTCTTC
>SL_4KL_010_BRINEDRAFT_10000016_pt1 | contig 55015 bp, 78 predicted proteins | sample SodLak_010_BRINE_2_FD_10664 | JGI IMG/M metagenome (IMG submission 10664) | reverse complement strand
ACAACCTCAGTTATTCACCATTCAAACAATACGGTTGAGGTGAGTGAAAATATGTTTGTACTGGTACTGTTGTTGTTCAGCGGCACGATACATGTCTGTGTTTCTAACACATTCAATATCCTTCAACAGAGACAAAATTTCACTATGAATCTCTTTAATTTCCTTATAGTGTGGCAACGCATCATTCTTCACAATTAGAATGGCATTTGCCTTTTCATCAGCTTCCCATTCATCCATAGCTTCCCCAAGAATATCCATGAGGTGATCATGGTCATCAGTTGGGTTTTTGAAATGGCTATTGGCTTCTTCAATCATTTCATCCACTTGATCCAAAATTTCAAGTGTTTCACTGTCATCAGTGTTCTCTCTGAAATAATTCAACTCATCACAGAGCCATTGAGTAGTACTTGCCGCAGAATCCGTATAGCTATACATTTGACTCATCAATTTAACTTTCGGGTGAATAGTTTCTGTCTCCGACATACAACTATATAACACCCTTAAAGTAATAAAGCTTATGGTATGGTTGCGATAATATTATCTACTGCATATTAGTTCCAAATGAAAAATGTGAATGATAGTAATTACTATTTTATAGAAATGTAATTACTATTGGATTATTAATGAAGTATGAATAGACAGAAAGCGTGGGGTGCTTTCTGAATGCCACATCCATAATCACCTTTTCAACAACCATTGGAGATTGTTGGCGGTGAGTGAACGTGGGCCAAATTCTTTATGTGAAGCAAACGGAACACATCTGATTTTTGGCAACGGTTTTGCCTGTTCCCCACCATCATCCCGTTGTCGACATATTTCTCATATGTCGTTCAGAGGCTTTGTGGGAGTGACCCTTACAGTGAGCATGGGGCAGATGGCGTACAGCTTCCTTGGGTAAGGTGGTTCAACACGACGTTTGTGGGATTTCCCCCACGTTTGTCGCTTTGTGTGCCAGCAGACCTTAACTGACTTGCACCACCCGTGCGGTATCGAACCCGCAGTTTGCTTCACTACTACGTATGCACCATTACAACTTATATCTTATGGTATAGGTTAATTATGCACACTAATAGATTAGATCAATGATATACAATCTCTATTGTAGTGTAGTGTGAATAAATATTAATTCCACGCACACGTACACAGGTTGAATACATGAGAGCGGTTAAGAGAATGAGGCTTGGTCAGTAAACAGTATCAGTAATGTTGATACTATAAAGACTTGGGTACGAATACCCAAGCCACATGCGTATACATGGAGACATTCACCTACAACATTTCCATGTTTACCATCACAGGAGGCTTTATACCTTTACTCAGAGTAGTTTCCTACTCAAATGACCAATCGGTGGTTGTTATCTTAAAACTTCCCACATGGGGCGATTTCACTCACTCAGTGTGAATGAGACAACATGGAAAGAGATTGATTTTCGATAACCAGTCGGAAACCAATCACTCGCTGAAGTGGTGTGTTCCACTTCATTATACTATTGTCGAAATATACAGTTAAAAGTTTGCGTTCATTGTTTCATACATACATTAATTTATGGTCTTCACAAAATACGCTATACCTTTAAGTCCTAATCTATACCATTAGTTTTATATACATGGGGGTACTCTATTAGAGTGTACTATGACGGAACAAGGTACTCTCGGAAACACGGACGCACAGACCGAAGAAACAACCGAAGCAGTCGAAGCAGTCGAAGACATTGGTTCCACTGAGAACCTAGACGCGGCACTTGCCAACCTCACCAGCGCGGTTGATGAAGTTGTTGATGCTGTTGAGTCTGAAATTGCCGTCGAACACGCTTCGACCGATACTATTGCCGAACTGTTCGCTTCGCTCAAGAACATTGAAGACTCGGCAGAAGACTTCCGAAAAGGAGAACTGACCGATGAACTCCGTGACCGCATTGAAATTGGCGAAAGCTACGACACCGGACGTGTTTCGCTTACCCGAATCGAAAGCCACCGCAAGTCCGTGACGGATGATGCAAAGACGCTCCGTGTTCTCACGGCGTCTGACGTTGACCCGTCCCCCGCTGTGAGTATGCGTGCAACCACTACCCACGACCTGCTTGAAGAAGCAGGACTTGACCCCGAAGAACACATCGGCAAGTCCACCTACGACTACTTCCGGTCGTAAGTAAGCACGTCAAACCAGTTGCGTAACACTATAAAAAGAAGATTTTCACGTATCACAAACTCACGAATAGTTACTACTATCTCAACTATTCATCAATTACTGATAATTCTCTCGCATAATAAATAGTATCAATACCATTTCCTCTATCATTTTCAATTCGTTCAATTTCTTCAAACGCCATACTCTCAATATAATTCATTGACGTTTTATTTGTACTCCATGTACGTCGTGTAATATATGAAATATCACCATTAACATCTAAATTGTCATACAAATATTCGTTCAAAGCAGTTGCAATTCCTTCCTTTCGATACTCTTTTTCAATGATTGTTGTTGAAATGTATACACACGGTACAAATTGTGAAATCTGTTCATTCTCTTTCACAATATCATATGAAAGGAACCCAACTATATTACCATCTTTCTTACATACCAACAATTCCTGATCCATTAAAGTCTCTAAATACTTTGAAATAGATTCATTTTCACTTTTTGAAGTGAAATGGTCGTTTGTTCCTGTTCTATTTGATAAAGACGGCACAAATTCATCATCATACGTAACAAGAAATTCTCTAATTCGTTCTTTAACTGCATCTTTATTTTCAACTCTCTCAATACCCATAACATATGTTTATCTTCAATTAACAAAGGTCTAACCTTGCTATATTTACAGTACAGTACTTTAATTAGTTTGGAAGTGTCATTGTGAATCAGTATGATGAATGAGACAAAAACTCAAACAATTGAAAAGCTCCGCAATGCAGAGAAATCAGCATCATCAAAGAAACAGAAAGTGATTGAACGGTTTCGACACAAAGTTGAATTGAACCGTGTTACTGAAGAAGAAGTAACCCGTTTCGTTGATGAACTTAAATTTCAGAAAGTGATTTGAACACCGTTGGTTTAATCAATCCATAGATAGTAGACATTCGTGTATGCTTGATAAAAACCAAATCATTGCATTGTTTTTTGTGTTTATCATGGTGACTTCAATGGTAGCGTGGGGAGCTACTATATTCTAAAGTTGATCACTCAAATCGAGTGAAGAAGTAGCATTTAATCATTTATTTCACCACTATTATTATCTAATATACATCGTAAATCCGTAATTATAAAGCAGTGTGCTGTGTTAGTCATTAACGCAATGGATCGTTTTTGTAAAAATACTGGTGAACGTGCGTTTGTTGAGAAAGGTGATGCAGAGGGAGCTTGTTGTTCTGAATGTAGTAAATATCTTGGAAACATCACTGAGCATATTCAAAATTCATTTGAAGAACATACTGTAGAATCGAAAGGTGACTTACCTAACTATCCATCACATAGAGTATCACAAGATGAAATGAGGGCGTTATATAGCGACTAAGGGCGGATTAACACAGGTTTACTTCTTCTTTTTTACATCAATATAAAACGGTTAACACCATCAGACACGAGTTTACAGCGGTTAATACAGTATTACTAACAGAGTACGGTAATATTTTCACCGAGAATTATCATCTATAGTTTTTCGCATTGATTGCATTTTTTGAAAGAGAATAATCATTAGTTAACTCATTACAGTCATATTTGACCATTCATATGAACCGACTAACAATAATGGTGGGTGTCGTATGTATAGTTGCCATGTTGAATACTCAAACAGGCTTTCAGCGCGACTTGCTCGTGATCGTTGCAGGACTAGAAAAACCATCGGGTCAGGACATTAAGCGTGAATATGAAAGTGGCACTCGAACAAGTATCACGCACGGACGCCTATACCCGAACCTTGACACACTGGTCGAAGAAGGATATATTGCGAAAGGTAGCAGTGACCAGCGAACGAACTTTTACGAAATCACTGACAGTGGTGAACAGATGATTAAAGAACAAAAGCAATGGGAGCGTGAATACATCGACGCTCAACCAGTTGAAGCGTAAGACGGTCGCTGACACCCCATTGTATCCACCTTTTGCTGTTGTATCATAACATTATCAAAGAGCAACAGCAATCATTGTCACTATTGTCTTTGTAGTTGTAGAGCAACAGAAAGCATGTGGCGTTATCATAACGCCACGCGCCTACTGAATGTAATGGTTCTACCGAATTAGGCTGTACGGAGCCAGACCGCCGTGTGTAACCAAAGTAGTTTTCGTGTACGTTGGGGATTGAGTGGTTTTCACCTGTATCATTCCCATATCACGCACTCCGATTATACACCTACGTTAACACGCAGATGTGCCTACTGAAGCAGTTGCCTACTTCACATCACTATTCGTGACGGTACGTAATAAATGTTTGTTCGCAAGTTTTATGGTTCTATATAACAATTGTAGCGCATGTAAGACTTCAACATTTCCGATGAGCCTATTCCAAGCTACGGAAAGAAATTTGAAACTCCATCCCAATACCCAAATAGACCAACAATCCCACTCAATTGGGATGAACAAAACAACCCAATCAAATTCCCGAATATAACAGTTCGACCGATTGGGAACAAATGGCCACAGAAATTGGGGCGACAAAGAATGATGATAACACATGGACACTCAACTTCATTCTTGAAAATGTTGACATTGAAGACGATGAGTCCATTAACCACCACCAATTCTATAAACATCTAATCAATGACATTCCTGCACTAATGTATTCATATGTGAAGGTGAGTAAAGTATTAGCAATTACTGCAAAACAAGAAACACGAATGAAAATAACTATCAATACACCATCAGCAATGAATCTATACGGGATGCTTGCCGTGTTAATGGATGCTTACCAAGAAAATTACGGCAAAAAACACCATACTGAGGCAGTGTAACACACAATTCAAACAAAAATTAGCATTAGTCATTAAACAGTAACCAACTGAGACATTACTATTATAAAATTTGTGTGATTCAATATAGCACTCAATTAACAAAGGTGCTGTAATGCATTGTTCCCTGTGCAATGTTATTTGAACTCACAGGCTTTCAGAGAGACATACTGCACATCATTAACGGACATGAAAAACCGTCCGGTCAAGAAATTAAAAATGCTTACGAAAAAGGAACAGATAGTGAAACAACACATGGTCGAATGTATTCTAATCTCAACACCTTAGTTAAAAAAGGATTTGTTGAAAAAGGAAACATAGATGATAGAACAAATTACTACTCAATAACTGGTGTTGGAAAACGAATGATAAAAGAACAAAAACGATGGGAAGATAAATACATTGATATTCCCAAAGTTGCAAATTAGTAGATAATTATAATAATAGGAGTGAGCTATTTCCCACTCACCTTTTCGTAGTTTTTGGTGTTTCGACAGGAATCAGTCGAATCAGGGTCTTCATGGTTGTAATTTGGGCAACCAAGGAAAAACCCGTATTTTCCTTCACGAAGTACCATAACAGGCGTTCGATCTTTATCAGGGTCATTTTCACACACCGTACAGGTATGCATATGACTCGGAATGTCTTTTAATTGCTCAATCTTTGGCTTGAGGTTGCCCCACCAACCGTCAGGGTTGCTTTTCGTTGGTGCAATACGTTTAGTATGGGTAGCGGCGGCAATCGCATTGTCACGGTAGTAAAGCACCACACGATGAGCATCAGTGCCCTTAGATCGCACTTCACCATCAACAAGCGACGTGTACCAATACACTTCAAACCCACCACGAACCGTAGTAGCCAACACTTTTTCCTTAGTGCTAATGGCTACTATATCATCTTCTTTCGGGTTTACTTCCCGCCACTCATTACCATCCGCATTTGCACGCGCCATAACTTCTTCTTCGCCAGCTTTATGGTACGTTGTCCCATTAGCAACGTCAGTCGAACCACGTTCATCATTCCCTACCATATCCAATAGTAGGCACTATTTACATTTATAGTTTATGGTAACTGTTGGGACTTTAAGCAATTAGTTACTAAAGAAATAACTATTTGAAATGTAATAAATGGTGGTGCTATTCAGATATTGACAATAGTATCAATCAACTCATATACGTCAGGCTGGTTGGTTTTGAGAACGTCGGGTTCAGTGTAATATGCTTCAAATGCAACTGCATACATTTCATGAATATTCTTTGTCTGGTATTCACATAGCGGCTCAATTTCACCCTGTCGGAATTTAAACCATAGTTCTTTCATTCGTTTTTGAGGCTCAAAGAATGGGGAATTTTCAGGCTCATCAAAGAACTGAATGATTTCCCATTCATTTGGTTCAGCAGAAAGGTCAACATAATCATTATTTCTATGGTCAATAGCCCCCATAACATTTTGCACAGAATGGAAAAATTCATGTGCAATAATAGACCGTTCCATTTTTGCTGACTCATCATTGTGACCAATCGGTTTTGAAAAGTTCATTTTCCGCCCATCATACATACCGTTTGGAAGGTCTTCATGGTAGTAGTTAGTCACTTCTTTCACTCTTGAAAGAGCAATAGCAAAAATAAGCGACTGTGAATTAAAAATAATATCTGTAAGCGTTTCTTTAATCATATCAAATTCAGGCCCTTTGTTCAATTCCAATTCTTCACCCGTTTCAACTTTCTGAATGGTATGGTAGTCAGTAAATTCATCTACAGTCATAAAGTTCATTAATCCATCAATAGAAACAGTAGAATCGCCTTTGACAAATCTAATTGCGTCAATAGTTAGTGCTTCACGACACGTCCTATCATTCAAATAATTATCATGAACGTGGAAGTATGCAGACAAGTATCGAAGTTCAGACAGAGAGCAAGACATAACACGCATCCAAATATCACGTTCATTCGTGTTAGCGTTTTCAATCTCTTTGACAAATTCAGTAGAAATATCTTTTTCAGACGGTGCAGGGAATCGAAGTTGCGTCAACCGACCGTTTACACGGTTTCGCTCACGCTGAAGGAATGAAAAACATTCTTCAGCTTCTTCTTCAGTAGCAGGTTCATAATTAGCAATTGCAGTTTCAACACGGTTAAGGTATTGCTCAAAAATACCTTCAGTCGTAAGTGGTCGAAGGTATGGGTCAGGGTATTCATGCGCATCTCGATCCAACACTATGTCTTCAACAAACTCATCATCGTCTTCAATATACAGACGCGCCCGAATGTTCCGCGTGTTCACCATGCCAAGTCCCATTGTACCTGAATAGAAGACCCATGAACACTTATAGTTTATGGTTTGCAATGGGACTAATTAAACACCAATACCCGCAATAGACATAAATTATATAAACATGTGAGTTGTATTAATAGACACACTACTAATGAAGCCCGCACAAGTTTCTGAAGTTCGTGATGTTTTGGCACGCGCAACCATTGGAACAAAAATAGTTGTGAATGGATATGGGCCATGGGAAATTATTGATAAAGGACAATCAACCAAACACAACGGGGATTATATTGATACATGGTGGCACTGTGTCAATGAAGACGGTGTGTATAAACGCTTATTTGCAAATGATTCAGGATTGCGAATGCGTGCAACAAAGCGAGATATGACAGTGGGGCCGGGATACTACACATCTGATGAAAATATGAACCAGTGTGGGGGAGGGAATAGGATTCACCGAATTAATATTATTGATGGTGATTCAAGAAAGCAAATTGTCAGTGATACGGTTGCAAGTGATATTATTGATGAGGTGAAATATTAATGCCAACCGCCACAGGTCAATCAAAAACCACTAATACTAAATTCCAAACACTACATGCTGAATTTGGAAACAGGATTGACAAAATTGACAAAATTATCACTAAAATGGAAAATCTACATCTTGAAGATATGGATGCATATCAAGAATTGCGAACACGCCGAATTGAACTAGTATGTAGTCGTGTGTTTCTAGAGAATATGAGTGATAGAATAGATCAATAACATCACAAATCAGTTTTTAAACTAAAAGATAATGACGTTGTATCAGGATTTACAACAATAATTTCTGTTGGATTCCATCGGACAACATCACATCCATTATCACGCGCAAACCGTGTTACATCACGACGCCACTTATCACCATCAAACTGTTCATGATCCGGTGTTCTTTCATTAATGCCCCTTGAAAGAACATCAAAACGTTCAACAGACGGAATCTTTTCCCACACAGCCGCTTCAACCAATGTGTCTTCCACCCATTGAATAAAGTCACTATGCCATGGAGGGATTTTAGTAGGGTTCACACTATCAACATATTCTTGCATATCAAGTACAGCACAGTCAGAATCAACAGCAACTGAAAGAACTTCAGGCTCTTCACCACGTCTTTCTGAGACTGTCACAGCATGGTGATGAGCATTTTCCAAGTCTTCTGTGAGATAGAACCCATCACCAAAGAATCCCCTATCACGACGTTGCAACGCACTCTCACGAATTCCATTCTCTAAAATATCAGTTGCACTTACGGTATCAGTCCCATGAAAAACAACCATATCATCATCCGTCCCCATCATACATCTATAGATGGAGTATAAGTATTTAAAACTTATGTTATGGAATTACTATTCACTTATCAAAGTGAACCACTATATCAACGAACCCACTCATTTTGTACACATCACCACCAGTAGACGTGTATCCAGCTTCCTTGAACGCTTTCATAATTCGTGTACAATCATCCTTAACAACACTACTACTCTGTTCGTATTCATCCCATGAAGTAGTAAATCGAACAGACTTAGTATTAGTAACATCCGCCATAGTGAACACAACATCAGTGTTCATATCATCAACAATATTTTGTACTTCCTCTTTAAATTCGGCAAACTGTTCAGACACCACATTTGGGAAACGAATACCGAACCAGTGGAAAGACGTATCACTATCAACATCAAATGTTTCAACATCCATATCATCAAGTACGGAACGGAAATCTTCAGCTTCCGTTGCCTTAATGTCTTCATCCATGAACGTATTGGAAATACCGTATGAACTAATCATGTACTCCGAATCAGAATCCAATGGTAGTCCATCAACTTTGAAATTTGTTTCGTATTCTTCATCTGATGCAACATCCGTAACTGCATTACGAAATTCACGCCGACTCATCGGACGGGCAAGAGTTTGCATTCCCTGCATACTCCAATAGACACACCCTTTCAATATAAAAATTATTGTTTGTATTGGGACTATATAAATGTTTTATTCACAGATTATAATACTAAAACAACAAGACTGAACGACATTTTACCACACAAATACTATTCAACCAAAGACGGAAACGGTGTAATCAGCTACGAAAAATCCGGTTTAAAAATATACTGAACTGCGTCTTCATGAGCCTCTAAGTCATATGTCCGAATAGAAAGGTTCAGTTCATGTGCAACATCAATGAACGTATTAAGAAGGTCAGCATCAACATTATCACTCATTGCAGTCACTGAAATAGAAATTGGAAGGTCTTTATTAGGTGTAAACTCACGATCACCATTACGATCAACCCCCTCAATAACATCATAATCAATGTGAGTGCCCGATACACCGTCAAAGTTTGAAAACCATTCTTCAAGAGCTTTGAAAGCGTCACGGGCCTCTCCACCTCTCGAAGTAAGGTTTTCTTCCGAAACGTTGTTCCCAATCTCATCCACGCCAGCAAACGGTGAAATTCCCGTCATAGTACACTCTAATAGATTACCCCCAAGTATATAAAATTAATGCTTTACACTCACTATTAAATATAGAAGTAACTGCTATTTTCTGATTTCATTATAAGCGATTAATAGAAAACAGTACTATTCGGTTTAACGGTCAAACTATTGTAGAACTTCTTTCCATTCACCGCGTGCTTCTCCCTTTGGTGAAACATCAATCACCTTGGGATTTCCAATAACTGCCATCATCCCTTCAACCTGCATAATTTCAGTAGTCGTAACGGCTTGAATCGCTTCAGGGTGAGACGAATCAAGCACAATTGGTTTATTAGACTTTTGCATTCGGATAAACTCCCATTTACCCTCAACAACTTCAAGTTCAACATACACGCGCTCTCCTTTTTCAGCCAGTTCATTTGTCGCATCACAAATACGACCAATGGTAGCTGGTTTGAAACCGCTCATTTTCCGCACAATCTCGCTTACGTGAGGTGAATCAACTTCGTGTTCCGGCATGGTACACTCTAATAGAGTACCCACATACAAATAAACCTTATGGTATAGATTGGGACTATTTATTTAATACATGTGTTGTTATATAATATTATAATCATTAAAGACAACTGATTTAAAAAGATTTATTTCTTAAAAGGCTATAAAGACGTATGGGGAACCGGGGGATTCCGTTTAAGTTCAGTTTGGGGGAACTGAACTTTTCCACCACTCACAGCCGCATATCAATACTAAAGGACACATCTTTAGCACCGTCCTTGTACGTGTGGAACAGTAGACCCAAATGTGCATTGTTGTGTGTATATTCAGCATTGGCAAACGTCACCTCATCAGAACCAGTGTGGAAGTCAACTGTTCGATCTAGTTCCACAATTGCTTCAATACGATCAGAGTAACTACTGTCTTTAACTGTAATTTCGTCTTCGTCAATATGTTCATGTGCAATCGAATTAATAGCATCATGAGCAACACGTTCCATTGCAAACCCACCTGCATTGTTATCAGACATACTCTAACAGATGGCTACCATTGACTTATACTTTATGGTATCTTTTGGGACTACGTGCGTGTGCGCGAGTATTATATAAGGCTTTATTTCTCCATATTAATGTGAAATTCTAAATCAGGAACATGGTCTTTTGTGTAAACAAGCATTTCATAATAGACAGAATCATCCATATGTTCAATAGTGTCAAGTTGGGTTTTGAGACTACCACGGTGAATATCTACAGTCGTATCCAAATCAACAGTTGCAATAACACAGTCTGAAGTTTTTTCGCTAAGGTCAATTTTTCCATTCACCTTATTGAATGTATCATCTGTGAGTGAAGAAAATATGTTTGATGCAAGTACAGCCGCTCGACCTGAGTGAAGTGCTTCTTCAGCTTTTGTAGTGTTCCGTTGACTCATAGTACACCCTAACAAACACAACGTATGTATTTATAATTAATGGTTTGGACTTAGCGGCGAAATTCCTTTTCGTATGCTTCCACGTCCGGCCTATCAACATCATCAATACTTGTCACATCAACCGGATACTGTCCAGTTTCAATACAGTGACGAATTGCCTGCTGAACCTGCTTTCCCCATACATCAATCGTACCATTATGCCCCGCTTGACATGGAAGGTATGTCAATTGTACATCTTTCAACACACGACTTGGAAATGTGACTGAATGTGCCAATGTACCAGTTACAGGTTTGGTATCCAAATCACGAAATCGAACTTCTTCATTCAATGAAAAGTCACCAGCAATTGATTTTGACATATCAACATCTGGTTCACGTCCCATTTCATATACATTAACAGTCACATCTTCACCAGTAGTTCTTTCATTTGCCATGTTTTTCAACACTGCAAAAATTGCACACTCTGGCTTTTTGCTTGCTGCCAATTCTTCAACATCACTTGTTGCAAATCCGAAAAATGTCCCTGAAGCAATTTGCTGAACGGGGGTTCCATCGTCACGCACCTTTTCATAATATCCACCACGATCAAAAACCATCTCATCCCCATGGGAAGAAAACGTCGCGTGATACACTGAATCGCCCATACATAGTATTGTACCTTTTAGCATAAGTAGTTAATGGTATGAGTTAGGTCTAATAGCAATGGGTTCTTTCTTATAATTAGAAATGATGAACAACCCAATTGGAAGTGAAAACACATATTCCACATCACATGAGCAAATATAATTGACAATTTGAATAGTAGAACTTTTTATCACCCTCAACACTAATTCATATTTACATTTCATAATTAAACATCCATTCAGGCTTAGGTCGACTATCCCAACTTTCAATTTCTTGAATATATTGAGGCTTTTGCACTGTATCATCACATTCACCACGTTCCCTGATGTATTCCCAAGCGTCCATACAATCAAGGACATATATTGACTTTTCGGTTAGTGTATAAAATGTGAAAGGCATATCAGATGGAATTGGAAGTGATGGATTAATTGGTTTGATATAATCAGTTTCAACCAATGATTGAACACGACAATAAATGGACAAGGTTGTTTCAAAGCTGTAATGCTCTAATTCAATCATGCTCAAGGAACCAAATTCAGACATAGCGATTTGCTGAATGATTACCATTTCACATTGTTGAAGTTCTCCTCTTGTTGCTGATACCCATGTTTCGTCAACTTTATCATCCCACGGTTCACCATCACAGTCCATATCCCGCATGTCAATCTCAAAGAGAATCACCAAGATAAGTAGTTTACGACCAGATTCATAGGTATATGTACCGGAAAAAATTCACACGGCTAATCCCCACCCAAACACACCGTTTGGGACGTACCCAATTGGAGAAATAGAACAGGCGGCCAGACAGCGGCCTTAGAATTGATTCACACAGCTACGTCAGAACTCGAATGGTGCGGCACTCTCAATATCTTCAGGGAACACCAGTACATCAAGTTCTTGGTGAATCAGTTCTTCCAAGACTGTTCCAGACTTACGGGTAACACGGGCCTTAATTTCACCGGGAATAATTGGGTAGTTCAATTCTTTCATAGTGCGCCATTCTTCTTCCCAAATATCCGCGTACACACGCTCACCAAGCTCTTTTGTCATTTCCATTGAGAGTTTCGATTCATCCCCATCAACCATCTTAAGTGCAGTCTTCACAATGCGAATCTTACTACAGTATTTCGCAATGAATCTATCTGTCGGTGGGTCTTCACCACCTGCATTTTCATTTTGATGGTGGTTCTTCACTTCTTTAAAGAAATTCCCACGAATCTTCACACGTTGATTCACTTCAGGATTACGAAACACAACCCCTTCAGCCTGCATATCGCCATATTGTGACATTGGAACTACAAAATCATCCAAATCAATGTCTTCTGCATCCATTCGTGACGACTCACCCGGTTCATGAACTGTTTCCAACCCAATACGTTTGAACATATTGAACGCCGTTTCACATTCAAAGAACCCATCCCACCGAAGGTCATATGGATTTGAATCTTTAAATTCTTCAGGCATCCCAACGGTAGTTCTGTCTGCCATTGCCGGTGCATATACATCAAACCCTAAGAAATCAGTTGTATCATCACTGTACTCCAACAAATGCTTTTCAAGAGACTCACCAAACCACACAAATGGGCCATCATATTCGTCATGGTAATCCAACACTGGATCAACATCAACATTCTCACTCAAATAAGAAAGAACATCACTATTCCCACCCTGCTTTCTACCATCAATCGCACCATCTGACCGAATAACCCACTGCACATCTTGACTGTTTCCAACGACAACATCACCATGTTCTGGATTGAAATCCATCACAGTATCTGGATACCAGTCTTCGTAATTTGAATCAAACACAACAAACCGAACCAAAGACCCATCTACTTTCTCCGTAGCAATCACTTCACCAGACCAAAACCAGTCACTCACAAACGGCAATTCATACCGTGGAACTTTAGGGTATTTAATCATCGTACCTACATCATTGTAACCACACCTAAATAAACATTATGGTATCTATTACACCTTTCCAAAGCTAAAACGATTGTATGGAGTGATCTACGGTCAAATTAAAAACCAGAATAGAACTTTAACTCCCTCTCAAATTCTTCATCATTTGGCATTTCATCCGGCTCAATTGGCAATGATTGACTCCACTCACTCATATCACAATCACTGTCCAACAACACAGACACACACAGTCCGAAATATCCATGTCCAAGACGCTCTTGGACAGCCAACGCTTTCCGCGATGCCTCACGCCCTTTCGACAACAAAATCCATTCAGACGAATCTGAGACGATTTGAGGCTTATCAGATCGACGTTCATCAACATCCAACAAAATCAATGGGCACGGAACCATTCCATCACATTCTTCAATAAATTCACGTAGTTCATCATCCGAAAACCCATCAGCAAACCGCCCCGTCTCACCATGTATATAAACCGTATCAGGCCCAACACTATGAGTGTCTTCATCCTTCCCTTTAGCAAGACCCCACCCATCAGTTCGCTCAAAGAACTGATAATCATTCATATCATACCCAATCGCTTCAGCAACCTTCTCACGCCGCTCATTAACCGTCTCAGAACGCTTATCAACCTGTGAAATGTGCTGTACAGCACGATACTTTGCACGATGCCAACAAAACCTATCATCAAAACCAGATTCAAACAACGACCGGATAACCTGCCGATTCGTCTCTGAATCAGCAATCACATTAAATAGCCCAATAAACTCATTCCAAAAATCAGGACTATGATTTGAAGCACCACGACCATACTCACACCCATCACCAGAATGAGCAACTTCGTGAAGCAACGTCACAAACCGTTCTTCCATATCAGCACCACGATACCAATCGCCATTCACCTTCGTCAAACGAAACCCATCAGTCTCTGCATGAACCGTAGACGACTCAATAACAGTTGGATCAGACTCCACAATAGAAACCGTCGAACTACCCTGATAACACAACGAACGAAGAACAGCATACTGAGTCCCCGCTACGTCCCCAAGTTCACCATTTTCCATCATACCTACAACAACACACTATAGGTATAAATAATTGATGGTATAGAACAACGAAAATCCCATTCAAAATTATTACAGAGTAATCAAAAAATGCCAAAAACACTAATCGCAACACTGAACAACTATGATGAAAAATAACCCCAAGGGTTTTCTTTCAAAATATTACACAGTAATCAAAAAGAATCAGCCAATAATCAGCTAACAATCACTCAATTTAACCACTATTCAAAAACGACGTGAAGAACGTCTCATTTGAGCCGCATCAATCGCTTGCCGATGCAAACGTTCCGCAGTTGGTTCAGGATGCATAGCAGAATGAGGTTCAGGAGTGCGACCATGTTCATATTCCCACGCTCTAACAAACTCTTTCTCACCCATCTCATGACCACACTCAATACACGTCACCATTTTAGCACCCTGACCCTGAAACTCCCGCAACCCACGAATAAACTCTTGCGGATTATCATCAACAAACTCCCCATCTTCCCATTCACCAGTATCACAACCACACGATGGACACTTCAAGAAATCAACAACCTTACTCTTTGATTCCTCATACCGCTCATCAGACCGCTCACTCTCATTCTCACGCCGTTTTTTATCCGCATACACCCTCCGAGAAAATCCATGAATAGTACTCCGAACAACGTACCATTCACCCCGTGGCATACCACCAATACAGTCACGAATACCTTCAATCTGTTCAGATTTTGACCGCGAATTCCAATCTTTCATAATATACTATAACTTATAGACCAAAATATAAATAATTAATGGTAAAACATGATACTATTCACTTCAACTTCATCACTCACTCACAATCAGGGAAAAATACCTCAACAGTATTCCCCCCAAAGTGCAACACATTATCCTCATCAAACTTCTTTTTTAACCGGGTAGCCACAACATCAACCGAATACGGTGCGCGTTCTGGCGGCTTCATTTGGAACCCATTATACCACGTCAGTTCACCGCCTTCTGACCCCTTTGGCATACGAATACGATGGAACCCATCACTCCACTCACCATTATCACGCAATCGGGCCTCAAGTGCTTCATGAGACACCATATTACCCTTCCCATCAGACCCATACACAAACAGAGTCTTAGGATACGAACTACCAATCTTGTAATCCTTATTATATCGGTGGTCAGTCCCACCAAGGGCACGATATTCAGCACCAGATTCAGGGTCAACACGACCATACTCACCCTTTTCACCAATCGTTACGAAATCACCACTCACCATATCATACCGCTTGATCAATGGTGCATGAACAGACAGCAAAAACACCAACTGATGGACGCTACTCCCATCAACGTCACTCTCATTCTCATCAACGTTCCCATCAACGGTGGCCATTTCTTCCATACCTACACCAATGCACCCTTAGCACTTATATCTAATGGTATGGATTGGGACTAAAGAGAAACCAACTAAGAATTTGTTCACTAAACATATATCAACCTGTATTAACAAACAATTACTATGGATTCCGAAGAAATGGCAGATGCCGAACCCTCCGAGCTAGTCGAACACATGCTAAAAAACCTTGACGAAGCTAGAAATGAATTAGAAGACTTGCGGCTTATGTCCAACCGCCGTGGACTTAACCAAGACAGACTACGGGCTGATGAAGTTGGAGCAAGAGCAAGACCAGCACAAAAAGCGTTCACAGAATCTGCCACCACATTCGCATATCTCCGAGACAGTGACGCAATGAACTATGACGGAGAAGTTCACGACATTGCCGCACCACTTGGCTCAGACATTGCCGTAGAACGAAACGAAAATGGTACCATCGAAGTCACCAACCGGGATTTCTACGACGAAGACCAACACATGGAACTTGACCACGAAAACGCCGTTGCACTTGCACTTGGCCTACTACAAGCCACTTCATCCAAATAAAACAATAGACCCTAAAACAAAAACCGAAACAACCTACTGTCGCCGCTTTTCACGCCATTCACGTTCCGCTTCATCACGCTTATCAGCCTTCTCTTGAGCTTCCCGAACAACTCCCTCCTTACAGTCCTCACACACCACAACATCCGGTCGTGGGTCAGGCTGTGCAAGCTCTGGCTGTGGCAATGCAGTCATTGACAGCTTCTCAACATCAGAACAGCCACAGTTGCAACACCCATTACTACGAAGGAAATCCTTACGTTCACGTTCCATTTCATCCGCCGTTGGAACCGAATCACGGGTCTGTTCCGCATTAATCGACTGTGCAACCGGATCGCCAAGTCCACCATTCTGAATCATTGTTCTACCTCAACAAAGGAACGGTAAGGACTTATAGTTTATGGTATGCAATACACAATTCCACCATTTCACTCAACTACTTCACCCATAATCACTAACGAACGATAACACATCACCAACTGACTTCCGAACTGGTTCTAACCCACCACGTCGTTCACAAAATCCACACAATTCAGACTGCCAATACTTAGTTGCCTCAACTGACAAAATCGGAGTAGCCCATTGCAACCCACTTCCAACACCACCACCATCAACCATTTCTAAGCGGCCACAAATTGACTCACAGCGATTTGAATCCAATACATGGAATGTATCGGAGTAAGCCCCACCGATTCCATACCCACTCCCACCAACCCATACAACAGCTTCTGAACCATCATCAATCAATTGCTGAACCGTGTTCCTATTTACTCCACACTCATCACAGTACAACGCTGATTCACGACGCCCTTCACCACATACTTTGCAATAATGATTACCACCATTGGCCATTTCAATCCCCATGACTACATTATTGTAATCCTATATACTTAAATGCTGAATTTTCACCGAATTATACACAACAACCCTGCAACAAAGCGGTACAAACACTTCTATATCAATCCACCCTACGAACTATTGGCTTCAGACCAAAACCCTACTCGGCTGACTTACCAGACATGGGAATTGGTTCTGAAGCTACTTGGCGATAAGACTACTCAACGTGCTATGAATGCAGTCTCAAAAAACCAATCACAACCATTGATTGATTCCACTTCACGGCCTTGACTCACCACACTCATCATAGCACGTTTCCACGGTGTCTTTCCATCCCACCCCACGACACCCACCCTACGAAACCACACTTCTAATGGGGACACATTCTGGATGTGCATATTGTCCGTTCACAATACTCACGCGCATATTATTGCAAATATTTGATGTGAGATATACACGTATACACGTATACACGCCCTGTGTGTATGCACACACATGAGCGGGCATGGGTGGGGGTGGGTGTGAGTGTGGGCACACGCCGCACCCCCCGGCGAAAATATCTTACCTAACAGGTACTCGGACGGAAAATCAGGGTACAATAGTATGATTACTTTATGACATAAAATTACATTTTTAAACTAAAATACTCCCCAAAGTAATTTAATTATTTTAAAATAGTGTTCTAACGCCTTAACACGTCAATATTGTGAATAGTATATATTTTGAAATGATACATTCAAACAAATCCGTGAAAAATACGTCCCCATTCAGAATGGTTTGTATGGTGTATTGTTAATTCGGATACTTGTTTTGGGATGGATATAACATATAACAAATGTTATGTTTCGTGAATGGTACATTGTTGATTTTGAATATGCGTGCGAGAATTATTTCGTTGTTTTTCATTGAACTTGTGGTGAAAGGAAGTGTTTTTTATTATTTGAGAGGGTATTATAGGTTGTTTTTAGGACTAATTGTTGTTATTTACACCATATAATCATAAGTTTTATATAGTTAAGGATATTTATACAAGTTATACATGGTTCGCACACAAGAAAATATTTCGCGCCGAAATGTGTTGAAAGGGATTGGTGTTGGATCAGCCATTAGCATGGCTGGTTGCATAGGGCAGGGAGAAGCTATTGAAGATAGTAGAGACGTTGGTGTAGAAATTGGGTCTGAAATTGTTCAGAACGAATTGTAATAGTGGGCATTATATTTATTCAGTAATTTATTCTTCAATATAAAGGTATTTACCGGCGGGTTTTTATACCTTTATATATGACAGAGAAACGGTACCAAATTAATAGGAGAATGGTGTTGAGAACAGTCGGTTCAATTGGTGCTATTGGAGTTGGAGGTGTTGGTTCAGCTTCCGCTAACAATGGTAATGGAAATGGTAATGGAAATGAGTATGTAAATCCTATTATTGAGTGGAATGAGTTTTTGATAGATAGGTGTCGTGAAGATGAGATTGGTGTTGCGGAGTACACTTTCTTTAATTGCCTGTTGAATTTGTCTATTTATGATGCAGTGAATGCTATTGAGCGAGCGCGTGGGAATAGTTCAAGTGGTGAGTATTTGGTAAGTCCTGATGATGGAGATGTTTCTGCTGATACTTCATTGTTTGCGGCGGCGAATAATGCTGCCCGTGAAGTGTTTGAAGATGAGTTTAACGGTGTTGGTCGTGTCTTTGGTCAGGTTCAAAGATATGCTGGTGAAGATGGTGATGTGAAAGAAGGTCGTGAGTGGGGTCAGTATGTAGCTAAAGAGTTTACTGATGAATATGATATATCAGTTGTGTATGATAGTGATGATTATGATGCGTTAGTTGATTCTGATGGGCGTGTTGACCAATCGGATTATGACGGTGAACGCATTGGTGTGTTCCGTGATGATGGTTGGGGAACTTCTCATTTAGCACCTATTGATTCATGGACGAATAGTATTGACCCTGTTTCATACCGTCCTGATGGCCCACCGAGTTTGGATAGTGATGAGTATGCCGAAGCGGTTAATGAAGTGAAGAAGTACGGTGATGATCGTGTGAGTGTATCTGAGCGTCCTACATTGGTTTCTGGTGAGAATCCAGTTGAAACTGCTGAATTTTGGAGAGGAGGTGGGGGAACTATTCGCCCATCTGGAAGATGGATTTTGATTGCAATTGCAGTTTCAAAAGATAAAGAAGTATCTATTTCTGAATCTGCCCAATTGTTCGCTCATTTGGGTATGGCCCTTGGTGATTCTGGCATTTCAACATGGAACGCAAAGTATCATTACGGATTCTGGCGACCACGTCGGGCTATTTGGAATGCTGATGAAGATGGTAATAGTGAGACAAGTGCTGACCCTGAGTGGGATTCAATTGCGTTTGGTGGGTCGCCTGAGTATTCATCTGGATTAGCGAAGTTTGGTGGGGCGGCAAAGGCTGTGTTGACTGAGTACTTTGGTGATGATACGTCGTTCGACCTTGAAGTATTGTCTGGTCAGAGTAGTGATGATTTGGAGTGGAAAGAGCGTTCGTTTGATTCGTTCAGTGAGGCATTGGATGAATCAATTCGTGCCCGTATCTATACGGGGAATCACTTCAGATTCACACTTGAAGATAGTAGAGACGTTGGTGTAGAAATTGGGTCTGAAATTGTTCAGAACGAATTGAATTAAGAGCAGTCGGGTGTTTTTACCGAACTTTTATTGTTGATGAGCCATAAGTATTATGTATGGACAAGTTGTACTTGACTAAGTTGCATTTTCCAGTAAATGTGAATATTCGGGAATTGTTTGCAGGTGATGAAATTGACGTTGATAGGAGTGATGAGTTTGTTGGTGATGATGATCAGGATATGACGATTGAGTGGATGGGTGAAGAGGTTGTTCTTCATTCGTCTATTGGGCTATTAGATTCTTCTTGTAAACTTAAAGTATATTATTATCATCCTCGCAGTGATGTTATGACTACTGATGAAAAAGGAACAATTTCTGATGGACTTGGTGCATTATTTGTTGAGGAATTGTTTCGTGATCGGTTAGATATTGATTATGGTCATGTTGTGAATGGTGATGGAACTGTGTTGCTCAAAAGTAGTGGTGAGGAGTTGTTGTTGGAACCGGGTGATACATTTGAACGGTTGAATGGTGAGACATGGGTTTTCTTTGGTTCAGATGGATTTAATAGTTTACACTTTGATAGTATGAGGTCGTTGAAACAAGAGGGTGATACTGAAGTAGATGTTAAAAAAATTGTTTCAGAGACGGATATGAAGAATACTAGTATTCGTATGTCACCGACTATTTTGGCTCATGAGTATGCGTTTCGGTTTTGTTCAGTTGATGAGTTTGATGTTTAATTAGTTGGTCAAAAGTTGTATTGTAAATGGGAAATTTCTTTGTGTAGTTGTTTGTATTGTATTGTATAGTGTATTATGAGTGGTGAGTGGGATGGTCTTGGTGATTTGAGTGATGATCTCTCAGATGTTGATAGTGGTTATGTTAGTAGTGATGAAAGAGGTGGAATAAATAGTGATGAAAGAGGTGGAATAAATAGTGACGACAGTGTTGGTGGAATTGATAGTGATGATTTTTCTGTTACGTTTGATGATGGAGAACTTGAAGTTGTTGAGGATGATATTGGTATTGATGAAGAATTATTCACTGAATCAAGACCATTGCACAGTCATGAACGAAAATTGTTGATTGATGAACGTAATTTACATATCATTGATGAAAGTGAGGGAGTATTGACAAGTATTGAGAAACAAAGTATTGAAGGTGTTTCAGTAAGACCGAAACGAAAATTATCTGTAAATGATTTTTTGTTCATTGGTGGTATTTTCTTTGTTGGATTTATTGGGTTAATTTTTTCAATAATATATATTATATCGGCATTTATTGGATTACTACTTTTTGCATTGGGAATTGTAGCGACGTTAATTTTCGGTGAAGAAAAATATTCAGTATCATTTAGAACTACATCTGGTCATTCAGGTGAACTTATTGTAGAAAAGTCTGATACTAGAAAAATGATTACTTTATTGAAGTAGTATATTATCAATAACGTTAATAGATTTCGTTATACTATTTTATTTGTACGATTATATGACTGTTAATACATTGGATTGGGTTGAATCTGTTTTGATTTGTCTTGTTGAAAATGGGTTTTCTGTTAGTGATGATTGGACTGTGGTTGATATTGGGAATGAAGGGGTTGTTGTTCGTGCAACTATTGATGGGAAATCATGTATTTTGAAAGGGGCGATTGCTGTTCCAAGCGAGTATTATAGCCGGTTGGTGACTGGTTTCAAAACAATTAATTTTATTGATAGTAATGATGGTGTTCATATTCCAGTTCCAACAGTGTTATTTTCTTCTATTGAGGATTCGTCGTCTTCGGTTTCATTTTATGTGATGGAAGAACTTGAATGGGAAGATGGTATTGATGTATTTCATACTGAAGAATACTTCAGAAATGTTTGTCGCTCTATTGGAAATGTAATGAGTGAGTTGCATTCGATGAATAATGAGATCATTGACGAGTGGATGGTTGATGATACATTAGGAACGATGCATGATTGGTTTGAGCGTCGTAGAAGGGATATGGATGAGACTCCGTATGAGGCGTATTGTTCTACTATAGATGATATTGAGAAAATGTACCAACGTTATGAGTGGGAAGAAGCTATTGTTCATGGTGATTTGTTCACTGAGAATTTAATTTTATCTGAGGAGGGGATTGTTTCTGTATTGGATTGGGATAGGGTTCGTGTTGCTGATCCTATGTTGGATGTTGGTAAGTTTGAGGCTAATGTTATTGATAAGTTTGCAATTATCAGTGATGTTTCTCGCGATGAATTGCGTGATGAGTTGTATGATGGGTATGGTGGATTGTCTGAAGAACAAAAGTATAGGTGTAATTTAATACGATTAACGTCACATGCTTGGCATTCGGCTGGAATATTTAAATATGGAAATCTTGAGTCATGGATGCTTCTTGCTGAACCACTGTATGGTGATGGGCGTGGATTGCGCTGGAAGCTATTTAAAAATGGGTATGAGTCTATACATTAATCTTTAATAGTGTCATAATAGTGATTAATATAAATGCTTATACTGTATTATCATTCATGTTTACATATGACAGGATCAACCTGCGACTGTATTTCAGAAACTGGAACGTGTTCGTGTAACGAATCGTGTACATGCGGAGAAAGTTGTCAATGTGTTCAGTGTTAAAGCTAAAATAAGATAGGTGTAGTTATTGTGGGTAGTGTGGTGTTGGAGGGGAAGAAGATATTTCATTCAAAATAGTATTTATTCTTTTATCAAGATTTACATCTAATTCATTATCAATTGTATGTAGTTTTTCTTGTGCGCTTTTCATTGGTTCACTATCTTTGTTTGGGTAACGTGATTTGGTATCATATCCTGCATCTGAAAGAATAACAAACTCATTTGGACTTACTTCAAGAAAATTACGTTCACGGTTCATTATTTTAGTACGTACTTTTTCAATCTTTGATGGATCAAACTGATTTAATCCTTTTTTCTTTGTTCTTTTTTCCTCGGCTTTCAGAAACTGCAACATTGTATCAATGCTCTTCCATTCCGAATCTGTAAACTCTAAAATAAGTGGTGAATCTGGTTTAGCTGAAACACTATCAATCATTATAAGATACAGATTAAACAACCTGTATAGGCATAACGGAGTTAATTATTTATTTCACAATTTATATTTACAAAAATTACAAATAATGGTCTATTATTGTTTTAAATAATACATGTATTTATATTTTTTAATATTTTTTATTATGATATAAATATCACGCTCATCAATACAATCATTACTTATAAGTATTTATAGTGTGAATGATAATCTATGAAATACAACCGATTTAATAGACCTGCATTGGTTTTTGATGGGCCACTGCCACCGATGAAAATTGATAATGTTGATGAAATTATTATCATGGAAGGGAGTGTTTTGGCTTCTACACAAGTTGGGAGCAATATTCAAGAAGAAGTAGGAACAAAGGTATTCCATCCTATTAATATTGCAAACCTAACACACGTTTTTGATTGGCTTCAAAAATATTTTGATCTTGATGATGAACAACTACCAACTCCTACTCCATCAGTTGCAGACGGTGTGAATCATTTTGAGTATGAAGAAATTAAGATGGTTCAGGTTCGTGATAATACATTCATTGAACAAGGAGTATATAGTGATGCTTCAAATGATTCATTCAAGTATTTCCGTGTTGGAGATGATATTTTGTATAGAAGTGGAAATCAGTATGTAACTTCTAATAATTTTAGTACTGAAAATGTCATTGAACATAGTGAATATCGTTATGAGTTTTGGTTGGTATCTGGATATACTGATGTAGCAGTTGAACCTGATGTGTGGAAAGAAATGATTGATGATGGGAGTGTGGTTAAGCTACGACCTGTAATTGAACATAACACAGGATTCAGACGTGTTCAGTGTGATGGAACACTTGGGTTCAAATTTCAATAAATAATCCATATTTTTCGACTGTAAGTGAAGAAAAGTAATACAGTTGAAAAATAATAGTTAGTACATGGCTGAATACTTACTATTTACGATAGTTAGTGCGAATACAGAAAGTGAAGCATTAGATAAAAGTAAGCAGATTGCAGACCTTCTTGAAGGTGAGGATGTTCCGTTAGATGCGTTAGAAACCTTTGATACAACGTTGTGGATGCATTCAAATACTATCAAAGAGTGTATCACACCATTACGACTTCCAATGAATGAAAATGGTGTGAATACATTAAAATTGAACCAATTGAAAAAACATGGTAATGATGATGCAATTGAAGAATTTCGTGAAGAATTTGCAATCCCACTTACCACTGAAGAAACATACGTTCGTGTAATGGATGGGATTGATAGACAAATGGCAATTGTTGTTGATGCGACTGGTGATTCTATTGAGTATTTAACATCCCGACATGATATTAAAAATCTTATTTCATCAGATATTGATGGGGTCTGGTTATCTAAATGGAGTGTTAGATTTAACGACTGAATAAGGCCGAATATACACACCAGACGCAATTCTAAACAAAAAGTAGTAGTTTGACCCGTTCAGATTAATTATATGGTTCAATATATACGACAGTGACAACACGATCACTTTCAATTACTTCTTTAACATCTTCTTCATACATTTTGATGTTATATTCAGTTGGAGATAGAGAAGTAATTGAAGTAACAGTGTCAGGGAGAATATCTTCATGCTCGTTTTCATCTAATCCATGACAAAATACAACATGAAAGTAATGACTAATGTCTTCCCGTGGATTAACGACCATCCGCTGTACTTTTTCATCCATAATAAATTGTCCTATTTACATATATTTGTACCATCATGTTGTATCTTACGGTAAAAATTTGTGTTCGTTAGTTGATTTATCAGTTGTGTCTGTTTCATCTTCAATCTTCAGAATGAATACAGGATACCCATTCCATGGATAGTTACAATCTTGTTTGAACTTTTCAGACATAACACGCTTAACTAATGATGAAATAAATTCTCCATAATTTCCGTTACCAACAGCAATATGTTTCATAATTTCATCGTTGAAAAACTCTGGTTCATCATCGTTTGCATATCCATCAAGTACGAAATAATGAATGCCATCATCATCTACACCAGCTAATGCAACTGCGGATTTTGGATCATGTACTCGTTCAAGCCAAACATCAGCACGTTCAGATTGCTTTTCTTGAATGAAAGATAGTTCTTCCATTAAGTTTTCAAATGGATATGTGAATGACGATGAATCATATACTGATCTTACGAGAGATTCGTCATATACAACACTTTTCATATGTACAACTAATAAGTTTTAATACTTAAAACTTATGCAACACCACCACTTCCAGTGCATGGTTTAATTTCCAGTCTAACCGCAAGGTTGAAGTACAATACGTTTTATCAAAATCACTTAAATAGTTTTCAAACACTCCCACTTCCAGTGGAGGGGTCAACTTCCAATGGTTCCATTCGTTCCAGTCTATATTATTTTCATTCTATGAAGTGAAACAAGTGAGTGAAACAAGTGAGTGAAATGAGTAGTTGGAATGAATGAGTGAAATGAGTAGTTGGAATGAATGAGTGAAATGAGTAGTTGGAATGAATGAGTGAAATGATGGACTGGAAGCACTGGAAGCACACCATGGGGGGACACACACCCCAATTTCCAGTCTGGAAGGAAAAATAAGGCATGGGGGGTGAAAGAAATCGGTTAAATTGTCATATAATTGATAGAAACACTTAAGTCACTTTCACTCCTCTTACCATTTGAACCCCGGATCAAACATGTCAATTTTCTGAGGATTACGAAGAAAATTTACCATGTTCGCGCTCACCCCCTCCCCTCCTTTTTTGGCTCTGGACTGGAAATTGGGGTGTGTGTCCCCCTAAATTATCTGACATAAAATAAAATCATAATTTTCCTTATATTTTCTTATTAACTCATGTTATTATGATCACTCTTTGTTTATCCATTCGTTCAATATAGAGGCTCTAACTTATTAATACAGTATAATAGAAATTAATAAAAACATTTTCATTTGGCTAATTTCCATAGTCAGAATTATTATGTAAACTATTTTACATAGGCCGCACTGGAAGTTTTAGGGGGGGTGTGGTCAATGTTAACATAAGACACGTAATCCTATCTTGTACCATAAATATCCCATTTTTGCGACTTTTGGTGTCTAATATGCACTGGAAGCACTGGAAGCGCATTATCTGTTCACTTATTAAATGTAAGAAATAAAATAAAACTTCCAGTGCTTCCAGTGCAGAATGGTGAAATTGAGGGAGTTTCTTGTTCAATTATTTGTTCACAGTTTGGATCATGAATGGTGGTGTGTTTGATGGGTAGTTAAGATTATACTAATGGTGTTGATATTATATGTATGGATGAGATAGAAGAAGGGATTCATATTGCAAAACGTTCAGATATGTATAGTATGCATCCTGATTTTGATCCGGCTGATGATTATGGATTTGTAGTTTGTTTATGTGATAAGCCTGTGAATTGTATTGATTATCATATTCCATTGATTGATGGGGTGAATAAGCATAGTGATTTTGTTGAAGCGGTTGATACTGTGTTAGAAGGATTTGAGAGTGATAGTGAAGTTGTTGTGTTTTGTAATGCTGGCCAGTCACGGAGTGCTTCTATTTTATCTACGGCTCTTGCTGTGAAGTATTCAGAGCGTTTTGAGACGGCGGCTGATCGTGTTCGTGAAGCTCATGACCCAACATCTATTCGTGAACCATTGCGTGAACATGCGAAAGAGTATCTTGGGTATGGTGATTTAGCAAAGTATCTTGATGAATCAATATTTGATCGTGATATAGATGTGATTATGGGTAGTTCAGATACATCTAATTAATATTTAAAAATGTGAAAACTTTGAGTGAATAGTTTGTGTTAACTATTCTATTAATGTGCTATTATTCGATGTCGACTTCAGTTCCTTCTGCGTGTGTTTCAAGGTCGAATGTTACTTCGAGGACACCGTTGTTGTGGACAGCAGTTGCGGTTTCAGGCTTCACACGATATGGAAGTCGTCGTCGGATGTTGTAACTTCGTGTTCGTGCGGAAGTTTCGTCTTCGTCGTTTGATTCTGCTGTGATTTCGATTTCGTCGGGTTTTGCTCGGATGTCGATGTTTTCGCTTTCGACTCCGGGGAGGTCAACATACACATAGAATTGTTCTTCATCGAGATGGGTTTCGATGTTTGTTTGAGGTCGTCTAAATCCTCCTTTTGTGAACAAATCATCGAAACGGCCAATTCGCTTGTGTGGGTTTCGGCGGCGTTCTTCTCGTTCCTGTTGTCGCTGTTTATGTCCTTCTTGTGCGGCTTTGTTTAGTTCTTTAACCATTTCATCTACTTCAGAGAAAAGGTTGCTGAAAACGTCTTCAAATGGGTTTTGTCGTCGTTCTCGGTTTGGTTCTTCTTCAGCACCTTCCCCTTCAGTGACTTCTTCTTCGGTGGTTTCTTCTTCAGAAACATCTTCGGTGGTTTCTTCTTCAGTATCAGTTTTTTCGGTTTTTTCTGTCATGCTGTACGTAAATTATGTTTCTGAAACATTTAAAGCTTTGTGGTAGTGATTAATTATTGTTTATATATTTAAATATATTATAATATATTAAAGTCGCTGAAGAAAATTGTTATATAATTAAACTTTAATTCGGATTTGTGATTGACTGTTTAGTTATTGTCACCGAATAAATCATCAATTCCTTCTGCTTCTTCATCTGATTGTGCATCTTCGTTACCACTTTCTAGTTCTGGTGTTTCAAACTTATCATCAGGGTGTGCTGAATCTAGTTCTGGTGTCTCGTTTTCATCTGATGATGGTTCTTCTAGTTCTGGTGTATCATCTGTTTCTTCACCTTCTTTACCAGTGTTATCGTCTGAAGAAACATTTTTAATTTCACTATCTACTTGTTCTCTTGGGCTTGTTGGTGGCGAAAAGTCGCCACGTAGTGCATTTTCAATGTCTACGTTTTCAAGAGCGGCGATTAATGCTTTGACTTTTGATTTGCTAATATCAATGTCTACTGATTGTAATACTTCTTGGATGTTTGTTTGATTAATCTCTTTACCTTCTTCATGAAGTAATAGTGCCGCGTAAATGTACGATTGGTTCATATGTATCACATGTTGAGAGTACAGGTTAATTAAGCCACCGCATTTTAGTTATTTATTCGGTTTGTGATTCTGTGCTTGTATTTTTGTTTTGTGGATAGTTTGTTGGAATGACTGTTAGATGGTTCAATCCGAGTGTTTGACTTTCTTCGTTTTCCATTTCAATTAATGGTAAGTTCTTTGGGTGTAAAAAATTACTCATACGCATAATTAATGTGTGTGGGTTTATATTATTATTGTTGGTTATTTTATAGTGTTATTTTCTGATTGATGATTGTATGAAGTTTTAAGTTATCTCATTCCCAATGGTTTGTTGAACGATGGTCACAGACGGTGTTACCGCTACTGATATTCAATCATGAATATCCTGTGATTATCGTTATCTTTACAATTGGATGCTGAAACCCACTCAGTATCCTTTGTATAGACTGTGCTGAGTTGGCCATTTCACATAGTTTAGGGCTTGTGTGAAGCCGACTCAGTATCCCACTCACATATCACAACTTCCCTTTCAAAAGTATATTTTGTTAGATGTATCTATTATATATGAATGTAGTATTTTGAAGAATGTTTGAATTTTTATGGTCGTGAAACAATGTTCCATACTTCGTCAGTTCCACCATCTCCCTCTCCAATTGTGGCAATTAGTTTGAGGTCGTTTGGGTTGAATCCTTCTGGAACCTCAAAAATGAGCCATGCCCTGACGGTTACACCGGGGAATGTTCCTTGATCCCGTGCTTCTTCTTCATCAATCACCGCAGTATAACTTACGTATTCATTGCTGTTGTCTGTGGTGAAAAATCTATTTCTTGGTGTGAATTGTTCCATTTGGTCATTGTTATGTTCTAAGATAAATTGTTCATCGGATGGGAATGGTCTGTTTCCGTCTGAAACGTTATCTACAACAACACCAATGAAAATAAATTCGGCTCCAAATGTTGGTGGTGTTTCAAAGTCGTCGTCTTCAAATTCTACAACTTCATCTGCATCATAGTCAATGTATTGGTCTGCTGTCTCGTAATTGCTGACTGCTAGTCGAACACCATCATGTGTTTGTGCTTCTCCTAAGTAGTTTTCATCACTCCCACCTGAAGCTGATGATCCTGATCCATCAGTACATCCTGCAATTGCAATTGTTGCCCCCGTTCCAACCATTGACAACATACTACGTCTTGATAGACTTTTTGTTGATTCTTCGTTACTTTCTTCGCTCATATATAATGTTATATTTATATCAGAGTAATAACTTTGCGGATTATAATAGTTTTTGAGTAGCTATTTGTTGTAATGTGCCCCTTCACGAACTCGTGCGCCTTGTGATACTCCAATAAATTCTCCATTATCTTGGGCTTGTTGAATTGTGAAAGAACCTGTATAACTCAGCCCTGATCGAATGCCTGCACAAAATTCAGTCATATTTGGTTCCAACATACCAGAATATTCAGTTAATCCTTCCACTCCTTCATCTGATTTATGAACATCTTTTGTCTCCTCATCACGGTTAGAAACTGCTGCTTTCGTTGCCATTCCACGGGTTTTCTTATACTTTTTACCGTTTTTCTCAATTGTTTCACCGGGTGATTCTTCCATTCCTCCAAAGAATCCTCCCATCATTACCGTATCTGCACCAGCAACTAATGCTTTCACTGCATCACCGGATTGACGAATACCTCCATCTGCAATGACTGTAACATTTCTATGTTCTTTTTTAACAACATTATGTGCTTTTGAAATTGCAGTCAGTTGTGGCATTCCAACACCGGCTTTCTTTCGTGTCGTACAATGTGAACCGGGGCCAACACCTACTTTCACTCCATCAACATTTCTATCTATCAAATCTTCAACTGCTTTTTCAGTTACCACATTACCAGCAATGAGTGGGACAGAAGGATTTGCGCCTTGAATATTTTCAATTGCAAGCAATGTCCTATCCATATGCCCATGTGCAACATCAAGAACTAATACATCAACACCAGCATCAACTAATGCATTTGCCCGTTCAAAATATGTCTCATTAATTCCGACTGCTGCACCCACTTTGTTTCCAGTACTAACAACTTTCTCAACTTCATTTGACTGTTCTTCAATAGAGAGGAATCTATGAATAACACCCATTCCTCCAACATTCCCTAATGAAATAGCTAATTCTGACTCTGTAACAGTATCCATTGCCGCACTAAGAATTGGCTTCTCAATAGTCACATTTCCTGCTACTGTTGTTGATAAATCAACATCAGATCGACTATCAACTGAAGAACGCTTTGGGACTAATAAAACATCATCAAATGATAACCCTGTACTTACTGAATCTCTTGTTAATTCTGTCATTCATACAATACTGTACGCTCCACATATATGAAATCTTCCCATTAAAGAGAAGAATATAAACTGCAATAAAAACTATTTTAAATCAGCTTACGACTCAACGCGACCTTTTTCAGCGTTCATATATGGGTGACTCGATAGGTAAAGCATCACTGCGACCATGTGTTTACATGGAACACCCCAAGCCATTCGATAAATGTGGTGAGGACATGTACAGTACACAGGAACCACAACTTGGTGGCCATCCACATCAACCATTTCTGCACGAACAAAGTATTCACCAATACCTTCTTCGTTAACATTTGGGTCAGACGTTTTATCATGAGTGACTGCAAATCCAGTCTGAGTTTCCCCATTGACCGTGCGCACGGTTGGATTAACCGTCATGTATTGGAATTGCTCCAACCCGCGCTTGAAATTGACTGCTTCATCAGGAACGCCCATACCAAGCTCAACTTCAGTATTATACCGAGTTGCATGGCTACATCCTTCTTGGTGGCCTGCCATGGTAACTTCACTATCCTGTGCGTCAATTCCTTCTTGTTCAGTAGTGGACATAGATTGAATCATTCCATTATTTCACACAACATGCATATGCCTGTTGTGCTTCTTGCTTCTATGTAGACCCCCTAACTATTTAAAACTTATGATATTGATTGGGACTATTTATTGCTAATCAAATCTGGCGATGACTCTATGATAAAGTAACACACCACTAGCTAAGAATAAAATACTATTTAAAGATGTTAATAATAATAACAATCCATAATTTCCTGAACTAACTTTATAAATACTTCCATCATCAGTTTCGACATATTTAGTTCCGTATCCATCAAACGTCGTATCATGGGTTTTGATAGAATCAGAAGAATTAATTGCAATTTTAATTACTTGTTGTTCATCATCATCTATTCCATCTAACGCATAAACTGTCTCATTGGTTTCGGTAATTTCTTGAGCGTCAACTGTTGCAACTGGTATTACCATTCCTGTAAAAAATGCGAATGTCGATAGTCCCAATAAAATACAGATTCCTCCAAGCCATACGACATCATACCTTGAAGCCCAACTTACAGTTTTTCTCATTGTTCTTATCTAAATATTACATAAATAAAAAACATTGTCTATCCCCAATGCATAAGTTATAAGTATTTACACTCTTTAATTATATAGTATGGAGTTTGAATTTAATATTTCTGATGGAAAATTATCGAAGGATGAAATTATTATTGCAAGAAGTATCCAACAAACATTAGATGAATTGAATGGGATTACTTCAAGAAGCAATAATCCGATTTATGATCCAGATGCATTTACGCTATGGATTCGTGGAAAATATAAAGATGGAAAATATGATTCTATTGTTTTATCCGTAAATGAATTTCCCGAACTTTCTTCTTACCCTTCGTTTAGTTTTGAAAAGAAATCATCTACTGATATGAAAAATAAATTTGAACGTATTCTTTCAACAAATGTTCCTGATAGATTTACTATTAAAAGAGATATAGGAAATGTATTCTTCTTTATGTCTAATTAATACTACTATTTATTTTTAATATGCGTCTGATAATCTTTCTTTCAGTTCTTCATTTTCTTTCAAAAATTCATCAACAAACTTTGTTCCCTTTTCGGGTTCAATAGTTGTTACAATGTTAGCTGTATAGGAGAGGTATGCTGATTCCTTAGAGTATTCTTCGTGTTCAAAGAACTTGTAGAAAATATCAATATAATCTTCGATTAACTCTGGAAATAGTGGTTTGAAAATTAATATCGTTGTGGGTGTTCTCTTCGCCTTGAACGCTGTTTATCCATCTTAGCTTCATATGCTGATTCTTGTCTATCAACAAGCATGTCTACTGCACTCCTTGGTGTATAAAGTGACCCATTCACACCAAATACTTCATGTGGGAATTGATAAATGTTTGAATTAGAGTAAACTGGTGCAGTAAATTCACCTTCATCACTTGTTTTCAGTCTTACTGTCGTGTTGATTTCTTCTTCACTGTCAGGACTGATAATAAATTCATGTCGAATAATATCTTCTCCATCATCATTTTCTCCAATTACCACTTCTTTTCCTGCTACAATAGTTCCTTTGAACCCATCATGTTTAATGTGCTTATTTGGATTTCCAATAACTGGAATGAAGTCAACATATACTTCATCCCCAACTGAAAATTGATACCCATCGCCATCTTGGTATCCCGTGTGAAGTCGAATTGCTCTTTCAATACTACGTGCGCTCGCAATTGGGCGTCCTTCTTCGGTTTTCATAGTGGTATCGTTTGTCTTATCGTAGCTCATACCGCAGTATTGTCACTCTATACTATTATATGTTGTGGTATGTTATGGGACTAAAAGATAATTTTATCAATGATGATTAATATTTTTCTGTTTTGATTGAGTAATGTAATGAACAATATCAGTTGAAGATATAATTCCAATTGCTTTTCCACTTGAAGGATCAACTACAGGAAGATGGTTGATTTTGTTTAGAAATAGTTCGTTAGATGCTTTCTCGATTGTATCATTTGCATTGATTGTTACTAAATCAGTTGTCATAACATCATTTGCTGTTGCAATGTCAACACCGTGAGAAACCATTGTTACAATATCTTGTTCGGTGATGATGCCAAGTAAATCGGAGTCTTGTGTTCCATCTTTGGTAACAAGTAATGATCCAACATCATTCTCTCGCATTTGTTTAGATGCATTTTCTGCTGTAGTTGATGAGGTACAAACCTCAACTGGATTTGACATAATTCGGCCTACAAATATATCAGTCGTCATATTTATAGTTGATAATTATGTATTCATGGTAATAAATTTAATTGTCTCTAATTGTGAATTAATAAGAAGGAATTAGAATCCAAGAGACATTTTTATTTTTTCAATTAGTGTTCCATATTTCAATCTTACACTTTCTTCTGTTGTAATGCCCCATAATCCAGTTGTGTCTGTGGCAAGTAGCTTAACAGGTATCCAAGATGGAACTATGCAAAACTCTGAATTTGGGATATATGATGGATTTCCACCAACACTTTCAACAATATTTTTGAATTCATCATCTATATTTCCACTGGAAGAAACTTTGAAATAGATATAGTCATCAATGGCTGGAATGAATATAGAATATGTGATACTGCGCTCGTCTTTAGATGGATTCTGAAATACTCCCGTTTCCATTGGAATGTCATTGTCACTAATCGTTGTTGCTAATAGAATTTCATTTTCAATAGACAGTCTTTTTTCATTTGTGTTATGTTTTTTCGATTTTTTCATCCATCTAGATGTTTTCAATTGAGATGGAATAGATTCAATCTTAATGAATCCATTATGGATTCCTATATTAATATTTTCTACTTGTGAAACTGAATCGTTGATTTCTGTATGAAACGATGGAGACACACGTTTTCCTTCAGATACAATCTTTCTAAGCAACTTTTCAACATGAATATAACAAATATTATGATTAATACTATCTGATGGAATTTTATACTCTATAATTCGAGCATCAGTATATGATCCATATGAATATCCAGAAACATCTCTATACATTTTTACTTCCATGTCTTCTAAAATCACGGTTTCAATGCTCACTTCATCTTTCACTTTTTGATTGAAGTATTTATCTGTAATTTCTTTCGTGACTTCATTCATATATATACATTATGTGTGTAGAAATAAAAACCTTAAGAAGTCATAGTTAAGATGTGACCGACAATCTTTATTGGGATGATTTGAAAAGATTACGTATGGAAAGTCCATGTACCAGAAAATGTGCAGTAGATGATGGAAAATGCATTTCATGTGGACGTACTATGAGTGAGATTTGTAATTGGACATCACTTACTGAAGAACAAAAACAAGAAATAATTGACCGTATTAGTACATAGATTGATTCTATACCATAAGATATAAGTTTCTTTAGGTAGTTTATCATATTATGAGCGGTATCATCCCCAAAAGTGAGATTGCAAAAGAAGCAGGACTTACAGGTATTCCAGTCATAGAGAACCATTCTGGTTCTTCACTTGCAGATGAAATTTGTGAAATATTGACTGGTGTTGGAATTGAAGCAACTGTCCGAATGAAAAAGCGTGAAATTAATCGACATGCAATGGATGCATTATTCTATGACGTGCGCGTGAAGCCTCAAACGAAATCCGAAGAAATTGCGTGTGTAATCGTTGCTCATGAAGCAGACTGTTTTATCAGAGAACTTCCACATGGCGATGGAACATACAAGATCATTTGTGGCCGGTAGATTTTGTTATTTAGAGATCACACTATTTTTACTAACTTCGTAGAGAAAGTAGCTTAATAATATCCTAACATATTTGCTACTTTAATTAAAACTGTATGTTATATGATGCCAAAAAGTCCTCATATTGAAGGTGGGCCAGATTATGTTCCAATTGCAAACTATATTACATTCCTTGTCACACTGTTCGTATTGTCAATAACTGGAATGTTTATTTTCTACATTACAACAAATCCATCAATGTGGATCAAAACAACTGTTCTAAGTGCGGGATTAGCATTCATTACAGCTATCTATCATTCACACATGGTTGATATTCATTCTAAATATTCAATCGGAATTGGCACACCAATAATTATTATCACAACAATTATTGGTATTCTTTCAACCATGCCAACATGGGCTGTTTACATATGGGCTATTATTTTCTCATATGGTGTTGGACTTCTCATTGGAAGTGCTACTATTTTTGCAAAAGAAAATAAAAATCAAATTACATTAAATTAAGATAATAAGTGGAAAAAGTACTGGCCGAAATCTAATATAATTAATACTAAAACTATTTGGAACAGTAACGATATAGCGATTCCAAAGATAATAACCTCACCTACTGTTTCACGGTACGAAACATACTTTCTATCTACTTTGTTTCTTTGTAAAATACCAGCTACAAGAATCAGACTGTTAGCTATCACTCCAATAAACAGCATAATTTTGTAAATGTGTGGAACACCATATGTGATATTGTAGATATTCTGATCATCAATCACGGTTAATTTTCTGTTTGTATGCGTAGTATCCATAACAGCCATATCAGTATCATCAGTCCATGCGCTCCCTTCAACTGTGATTGGATCATCTAAGGAAACAGAAGAATTGTCACTTTCATTTACTTTTTCAATGGCTTCACTTACATGTTTTTGTTCGGCTTCTGAAAGTGAAGAAAACGTTGCAATATCTCCCGATTTATCGTGTTCAATAATTCCATCATCGTTATGAGACACATCAGAAATAACCATTGAAAATGATCCAACAAATAATGATAGAAGGAAAAATGAAACTATTGCTAAAAGAATAGAAGCTTCAAATAATGGTAGTCTATTGAAAAACTCGATGAATGTATTTTTGCCCATACTTTAGAACTTTATTCAATTAACAAAAAGATTCACTATTCATTTATGTACAATGGATGTACTTAAATTGGCTTGATATTAATCAAACATCTATTTTTTAACTATTATAAAATCATCTGTGTACATTTAATGTACTAAATCCGTAATGTTTATGGGTTAATTTTTTAATTGATAATATATGCGACCAAAAATACCAGATATTTTAGTTGATGACATTGATAAAGTTGTTCAAAATAGCTCATACCAATCTAAAGGAGAATTTATTCGTGATGCGATTCGTCACCATGTAGATGAAACCGAATTGAAAGCGCATGATAATGTTGTTGATGACGAATATGGAATTTCGGTTGGGATTGACCAGAGAACTGGAAATAATATAATGATTGATAGGTTTAATAGGGCTGTTGGATATAATTCAATCTTTTCTGGAATGGTTGGGTCAGGAAAAACTGTAAGTATTCAATCTGAAATCATTCGTGAAAATCCAACAAAAAATCTTGACATTGTTGTAATTGATATATTCGGAAGCTATAGTTCAGTTTGTCATTCACTTGGTGGAAAAGTTAATGAAATTACTGATAAAACATACATTAATCCATTAGGAGTTGTTAGTCCACTTGATAAATACTATAATGAAGATATACATTCAGTTGATGAACATATTGACATGTTTGTTGATTTTATTAGGCGGTATTTGTCTTTTCATGGTTCAACAGTGTTGGATGATGTTTCATCACAGAGTGTGATTAGAATGGCCACAAGGCAGGCATATATGTCTGCTAATGAAGATTTATCACGGCCTATACTGTCACCAACGTTAAATAATGTTATCCGTGAGTTGGCGAATATAGCATTAGAACCACAGCATTACGTTGAACATAGTGAAGATGAAACTGAAATTGGAAGTCATGCTTCAAAATTGTTAAGTGAAATGTATGAGATTCGTGATAGTAACTATTACTACAATGATGATGATAATAGTTTTGCACCTGATGAATTAAAAATTAATGACTCTGGAATTACCACTTTTAATTTAGAGAATATAAATAATAGTGATGAATGTAGTTTGCTAATGCAGAGCTTAATCTACACAGTATATAAATATGCAAAAAGTACACCGAACAATGTTTGGTTGGTTGTTGATGAAGCACATAAGTTAATTGGTGAAAATATGAATTGGCTTGAGCAAATGATTAGACATAGTCGTCACTATGACTTTGGAATGACATTAGCATTCCAAGAATTAAGCCAAGTAAAAGACAAAAATCCAATCTTCTTTAGAACTATGACAAGCAACATTCCATTGGTGAAAATTCATAAACAGTATGACACTGATGTATTGCGCCCATTCCTTTCTCAATCCGAGATTCAAACATTACGAACATCTATGGGTGGAGATTATGAGAATGGTTCTGATGGGTTCTACTGTGTGGATGGAGAATCGTATCACGTAAAGTTACAACTGAGCGATGATGAAAAAGAATTGATTGGAATTAATAACTGAAAACTATTATCAAACTGTATTTTCGTTAATCCAAGACGTGTCAACATTATTTGGCGGGCCAACTTCAGTAACTGACCATGCACCAGACGCATTCCCTTGTGAAGTAGCTTTAATTGGATCACCAGACTCAACCCATTCTGCCAACAATCCACCAATGAATGTATCACCAGCACCAACAGTATCTACAACATCACCACGCGGAGATACACCATCAACATGAACTGGTTCTTCGTTATGTCTATGTACAGTTGCACCATCTGGCCCATGAGTGACAATGATAGTTTTCCCTTCCTCTAACTTTTCATTAAAGTCATGTCTATCACAGAAAATATCATATTCACGAGCATCATTCAAGATGATAAGGTCTGCTGACTCAACAATCGCATTACACCCATTTTTATCATACAACTGTGTCGGATTAAATGAAACAGTTTTCCCATCTTCTTTTGCTTTCAATGCAACTTCACCACATATCTTTGGTGACATACTTGTTACGTGTACATGGTCTACTCCATCCCATTCTGCAATATCAATGTGACCAAGGCCACACTCACCCAATCCATTTGGTGTATGTAGATACCGTGGATCAGAATCACTTTCACCACTCTTATCAATCAATGCTCTAACAACAGTTGTTCCATTTGTATCTGATTCAGCAAGCAATGGTTCAACCCCATTCTTTTCAATTGCCTCAGCTACTTTCTCACCATAATGGTCATTTCCAATACTCCCATGTACTTTTGTTGGAACACCAAATGATGAAAGTGTTAGCGCAGTGTTTACAGCACTTCCACCACAACTACTATGTTCTTTAAGAACAGCATTTGAATGATCTGGCTCCGGTACACCGTCAATGTGTAATACCACATCCCAAACAATGTGGCCGACACACAATACAGACTTCATTAACAGATGAATGTCACAAAGCCACAATTATAAAAGTATCTGAAATATCTACTCTACCATGGATTCCAAAACACAGGCGTAACATATGCAATCACGTTATTATTAAAGAACTCATTAAACTCATCATCATCCATCAGAAACGTTTTATCCGTACTCATGAACCCCACCTCAACTTTCCTTCCACCACCCAATGGGTGTGGGGCTGGATAGTGGTTCGCATCTACAACACGGAACAAGTTTGGCGTGCCATTATATTCGATTAGATAGAACCCACCTTCATCATACGAAACCGGACTATGGTCTACTGGTGCAACGATCCCACCACGGTTTGAGTAAAGCTCAAGTGTGGCATTTTCTACGACAACCTCTTCATATTCGTTATCATATGCATGTTCGCGCATGTCATATGAATTTGGTTTCCAGACAGTCTTCACCACATCTCCTTCCCGCTCTTGGACTGGGATCAGTGGAAGCGTTGCACTCTCAAAAACCTCTTTTCCATTTGCATCTTTCGCAACTTTACCATCAACCGTGAACGAACTCATCTCCATACACATATGTTTTAGTTGTAAACTTAAAAAGATTATGATATGGACTTATCATAGGTATTAAATACTTAGACAATGTATTATCATGTATGAGTAAAATTGGACTTTTCACAACGCTGTATCGAATAGAACAGAATGATGGTGAGAAAATTTTGAATAGTGATATTATTGAAGAAAATCCACAAATTCTTGATCGTGAAATGTGGGATGAAGTTGAAGAAAGATTTAGTAATGAGTTTTCACATAGGTTTTTGGACAAAGAAACAGACGAAACTGTTTTCCCACACCAAACTGCTGTGAAACTATGTGGTTTTAATCAGTATGGTGATATTTATGATGATGGATATTATCGTATCAACAAGCTTCATATTGAGCGTGATAGACAAAGATTTGTTGAATTTTGGTCAACTGTGAGTAAAGCAACAGAACCATTTATGTTTTTCCACAGTAGTCTTGATGGCCATTGGCCCAAGTCAGAACTTCTTGTCACCCCATCACCGAATGAGAACGATGATAATATTATTTATCGTGTCTTTTGTAATGACGGAACTGTTGGTATTGAAAAAGCAACCGTTTCACTTGGAGATTGGGAATAGATTCAATCAACAAAATTAATTGATTGTTGCGTTACTTTGATAGACACGCATCATTAACTGCTGATTCAAAATCGTTAAACTTCTGTTTCATTTCATCCTCCGTACATTCTCTAGGACGAACAACACGTCTCCATTTTTGTCCAGACCCACTAACAACCCATTCAGGCATTTTCCTCAAATAGTTTTCAGAAAGCAATCCAATAATATGAACTGGAACAGTTACTTCATCACCAATAACTGATAAGTCATGTTTTAATTCATCTAATGGAACCCCTCCTCGTGACCAATACTGTGTGCCATAAAATACACCCATTTTAGCATCAATTTCATCAATTACCCAATAGCATAAATCCCGCTCTTCAACTGTGAATCCTTTGATTAATGGTAGAATTTCAACTTCATCACCTATCTCATTATTCATCCAAAGTGTTCCTTGCATACAATTTTTAACTGCATCAAATCGCTTTGAGAATGAATCATCGCCGTACACCGCGTAATCTGTTGGAATGTGTGCATTCGGATTAAATTCTTTAACTACATCACGTTCACGTTCCCATGACCATAGTTCTAATTTTTCATCTGATACGGTAGAAGTAGTCACAACATTTGTTTCATCTGGAAACCATGACGAATCTCTTCCTTTTCTTAAAAACCTCCTTGCATGAATAATATCTACCATTACCCATTTTGGCTTGGTAGTTTGAATAAAATCGCGGTGAGCCTGTTGATGCTCAATTCTACACACATTACCAACTGGAACCTTATTATTATCTGTTGATAAATTGGTATTCATGTGTAGATTTATATCAGGATTACCCGGAATTGACCCGGAATCAGAAATCTTTTCAGGTCGTGTATTATATTCCATATAATGAACTAACGCTATCACAGTAAATAAATAATGTATTTATACTATCCATATTAAAAAACCATGGATTTATTACTCATTGAAAAATATTAATACGTATGAGCAGTATTATTCAAGAAACAGCATTAACGCATCCCTATTTTTATCTGTTTCTTTTCTCATTTTTATTATCCATTGGGTTGTCATATATAACAACAACTCAATCTCAAAATAATAATAAATATACAACATATTTTGTCATATTTACATGTACTAATGGATTGTGGGCACTTCTTCTTTCTCTTAAACTCATCCTTACCCCAACCGTAATGGTACAAATTGCTATTGACTTACTTATCTACATATCATTCCCATATATTGGAATATTATGGTTAATGTTTGTTTACTATTATACAAATATACAAATAGAAGAGAAGTATATATTTTCGCTATTAGTACCATTTACAGGATTAGTTATTGCATCAGCATATACAATTATTACAAAGTGGAATACTGTCAATATTTTCTTCGAGACAAATGGGGTTACATTTATTGAACTTCCATATGAATCATTTTTAGTTCTTCAAATACTTGCATTTTCCACACTGTTTATAGCGTTTGTTGGGACTGTACTTCTTATAACATCTGCTAGAAAACAATCTAATATAAATAGAAAACAATATTATCTTCTAATACTTTCTGGAATTATTTTATTAGGTGGAGCATCAATTAGTTTATTGCGTTTCCATCCATATCCGACGTTACAAATATATCCAGCTATCTTTTCACTATTTGTAGTTGTGATTTGGAAAGCGATTTATGGATATGATTTCTTTACTGTTATTCCAGTTGCACGGACAAAGATTATCGAAACTCTCCCACAAGGCATTATTGTTGTAGATGCACACGAAAAAATCATTGATACAAATAAATCTGCTGAACATATTACTGGTAAAACATCAGATGAATTATATAAAAAGAATATATTTGATATTTTTGATCGACTTGAGTGTAAAATAGAATCTGTTAAAGAAGAAACACAAATTAATCATTATACAATTGAAACTGAAAATGGAACGGCATATTATCAAGTGACTACCACACCATTCTACAATAATATTGGTGAATATTCAGGAACAAGTTTTTCATTCAAAGATGTGACTAAATTAAAAGAACAGAAGAATTTATTGGAAGATAGACAAGAAGAATTGCAGATGCAAAAACATGACTTGGAAGACAAAACTATTGAATTAGAGCGACAAAATGAACAGTTAGAACAGTTCGCATCAGTATTGTCACATGATTTGCGGAATCCATTAAATGTAGCTGAAGGATATGCTGAGTTNGTNAAANATAATCCTGAGAATGATACATATTATGAAAACTTAAAAACTGGTCTTCGTCGTATGGATGAAATGATTGAAGACTTACTTACATTGACTCGTCAAGGAAAGGCTGTTAAATCAACGGAAACAGTTGATTTAGAGGAGCAAGTTAACGACTCATGGGGAATGTTGGAATTAACTGATTCAAACCTTACTGTGGTTGAAACAATGGATTTTGAGGCAGATAAGAAGCGATTAAAGAATGTGTTTGAAAACCTGTTCAGAAATTCCGAGGATCATTCACCTGAAGGTATTAGTGTTGAGATTGAAGTTGGTGTGCTTGAGGATTCCAATGGGTTTTATATTGAAGATAATGGCCCCGGTGTTCCTGATAACCATAAAGATACAATATTTGACCACGGAAAAACCTACTCTGATGATGGTACTGGTCTTGGTTTGTCCATTGTGGATCAAATTTGTGAAGCACACGGATGGGAAATTGAAATAAAAGATGGAAAATCACTTGGTGGCGCACGGTTTGAAATAACTACTAATAAAAAGTCTGCTGATAAAAATTAAAATTGAACCGAGATAGTTTGACTACTTAATCCATTTTTGTTGGGATAAATACGGCTTCAATTGTAGCACCAATACTGTCGTTAAAAATGTCTGAAAAGTTTCTCTCAATCGTAGTTGGGTATCTTGGTTCCATTTTGAATGTATATGTCGAATATTCTGAATGCCGTTTTAGTGTTTTATCAAACATGTTTTTGAGGAACTTCATTTTCGTGTAATTAATAACTGAGAGTGCTTCCACATCAACTTCAACATAGTTTTTGACCGCACCAATTCGTTCAAATGACACGTCCCCAATTGGATTTTCCTCCTTTGGAGCGAACACGCTATTTGAACTATTCACCTCAACACGGTCAACATTTTCTTCATCAGTATTTTGGAAAGAAAGTTTGTACTGATTCCATTCTCGTGGAATATCTGTTAGTGCAATTCTAACGTTTTCACCATCTGGATCGGTTTTCAACCATTCCCGAAGTGTATTTCCATGGAGTAGTTCTACTGATGATGCATAATTAAGTTGAGCTGTTTCAACTTCATTTTCAACATCCATTAGCTCTACTTCTCTGTCATTAATTGAAAGAGAATCGTCTGAAATTGAAAGTGAAACTGTATCATTATCAATTGCTGTGAGACTTTTGTAAAGACCCGTCCAACTGTCGATTGTGACCTTGTGTGAGCTTTCAATCGACTCATCAAAATCTTTTTGTGGAATTGATGCCTTCAAATATCCTTTCAGCGAATCACTATCATTCCATTCACCTGCGGTAAGCGTTAAATCACCAGATTTGAATTGGAATGTTACAAAGTCTCCAAAGTTAACAAAATGACGTGCAACTGCATTAAATAGTTCTGCGTTAATTGTAGCTTTTTTGGACTGCAATTGTTGAACACTCATACTCTATACAATGGTATGTGTGCATTTATACTTTATGGTATTTGTTTGGACTTTATGACATTATATTACACCTGCACCTATCACAATCCATTCTTTACACCCTTTGACTTTTTCTTCAGGCCATACATCTCCCAATGATTCCCACGTTGCAAGCACATTTGGAATTTTGACTTCTTTCTTTAAAATATGTTCATGATTTTGTACAAACTTTCGTGCTTCTTTCTTGTGTTCAGACCAACTTTCAACTGTTGCTGGTACGTATTTTCCTTCAAGTGCATTTTCACTGAGTCCACGGTAAATCGTTCGCTTTTTCTCTTTATCATACCGTGAATAGTATTCTTGCGTCTCATTGTATAGCTTAGTTACGTGTTCAATGAAAGAATCTGATACTGATAGTTGATCAAATGGTCGTCCATCTGCATATATTTGCACGTCATTTTTAGAAGCTTCTTTATTCGCTCCAATATGAGTTGTTCCAGCTTGCATTAGTGTATGTACTTTTGTTCCACCACGTTTCCTCCATGTATTGACAAAAGCCTTTTTCCATTCCTCAAAATCATCAGTGAACTGAAGTGTAATGCTATTTTCGTTCTCAGGAAAAATTCTCCGGTCTTTGTATTCTTCATAAATTCGTTCCCGTCCATTTTGTGTGGCTCCAAACGTAAGTGACGCATGGAGAATTGTGGTTGTTAATTTATTTTCGTTATCTAACCGCTCTATTGTTTGTACAAGTTCATCATCTGTCAAATGGGAAAATACAATACCAATATTGTGTGTATTGAATCCTTCATCATGTCGAGTCATGAAACCAGTTATGACTTCAAAGTGGTGTGGACAGTTACTTCGATAAACCGCCTTTCCGTTATATTTCGGTTCTTCATCTGATCCTTCAATATCTTTCTTTGCAACTGTTACAATCGCCTCAATGATTTCGTCATTACTAATAACCTCAAAAAATTTGCCCCATCGTCTTTCATTAGGTTTCTCATACAAACCATGACAAAAGTAACTAGACATTGTATATGACACAGCACTATTGATATTTTCTTGTTTAAAATTTTTGAAAAGTGTATTTTCTCTATTTTCCGGTGTGTGTTGGCGTGAGTACATCACATCTATATACTGTTGTTCAACACCACACCCTTGACAATTTAAACTTTCAACTATTTTTAATGCCTTCTTCAATAGCGTTGCATCATTAATGGTTTGAATGTAATTACTGTTAGTTTTGATATATCTTTCTTCAGCATCCCAATCTGGTGAGTACGTTGCCCCACAGTATCGTTCCGACCTATATTTCGTGGAACGAATTAGACCGCGTTTAAGATGTGAAATAAATATATTTTCTTCTTCACATAGTATATTACGCTCTTTGTATCGGAGAATGATGTCAACAAAGCTGACAGGGACACTAATAATTTCTGGATGGAAACACACATTTGCATGTTCAAGTGTTCTTTTTGCCACACGTTCGGCAATAGTTCTTCGTTTGTTTTCTTTTGCGTGTGAGTAAATAGACGTGTACAATTGTTCGTCAGTGATATGTTCCCAATCTACTGCATAAATTCCATCGTTAATGTATTGATTCCAATACTCATTATCAGCATAAAAATCCATTGGGTTTTCTGGTGGTGTAATAGATTCTCTCCATACTTCGTAATCTGATTTTTGATCCGTAAACTCACCAATCAAACTCTGCTTGCTCCCATTGGATTGTGTTGGATGAGTCGACATCTTACATCCATGTACGCACTATACGTATTTATAGTTAATGGTATGTAATGGGACTGTTAGTTATATAAAATGTTTAAAATATTGAGAAAAATATACTTTAGATAGGTACGTTAGTACTTTTCTACTTCAAATGAAAGTTCTACTTTTCTAATTACTTCTCCATCAACTTTGAAAATCACATCAATAGTCACTTCATTTGGCACATCATCAATACAAGATAAATCAAGCGGATATACCATTCGTGATCCTTTCTGTAATTCGTTTTTAAATACAGTATGGGAATTTAATCGTTTTTCTTTATTCCATGGCTCGCACATATACACACTATCGGGTGCTTGAATTTCAATTTCACATGTAGCAACATTCTTATTATTATTGGTGAGGATATTATCAATACGAGTCCATTCAGGGTAATTATTAATAGTATCACTTAGTTGCAAAGCCGATGCATTATATTTTATCGAATTCATATATGAAGTATATATCTACTATTGTAAAGCTTATTCTTTTATTGAAAAACTATGTTGAAATAATATCTTTTCACGATAACAAGACGAAAGTTTTAATTATTATGGCACACATAAAGTATAAACACGATGAGTAAAAGTCAAAATACAATCTCAAGTCCAATGGATATTACTGGACTTTCTGAATCTACAAAAACACTTGCAAACAATTTGCTTAATGCCATGGAGACTGACACAACCTCTCCAATGGTTGAAGCATGTGCAGTATATGTAGCATCGAATGTAAATGGAGATACCGATGTTACTATTGAAGCGATTTCAAATTCGATTGCATCATCCCCATCTGATATTCGGTCAATGAGCATTGAACTCATTTCTTCAAACACCCTTCCTCTTTCTCCACCGATTGACGCTCTTGTTGACGACATTGTAACAAAGCTAGGGATTCATGATATGGCATCGTTCCCTCTCAAAAATGCAATTGAAAATGCAGAAACCCTCAATGATAAAACAACACGAAGCCCTTCCGTATGTGCAGCGGCTGGTGTGTACATTACTGCCCGTATTAATAATATTTCTACTGCAAGTCAAGCAAACATTGCTTCTGTTTCAGATACGACACCAGTCTCTATTCGGAATGCAATGAATGATTTATATGAACAACATGATGATATTCAGATTACGCTTCCAGAAAAATACAATACGTATTAATTGACACTGATTATTATCACAAACTTTTTATTTCGGAAATTTTTTGCCATGTTAACTAATAGTATATTATATGACATTATTACAATTGATTGGGGGGTTAGTTTTTGTTTTAATTAGCGTAGTTATTGGGAAGAAAGGCCAAAAACAATGGAGATTAAAAAATACTTTCAATCAAGAACCTGCTCCGATTAGAAGCCTTACAGATGGAATGACTGGTGTTGTAATCAAAGGAACTATTAATGCAAATAAAACAGTAAGTCAATTATTTACTGATTATGAAAATCCTGTATTAAATTCGTGGACAGTGCGAAGTGGAAGTGGTAGTGATAAAAGTATTCGTTCATCAGGATTTGAAGTAGTTAATTTTGAGCTTTCAGATGGAAATGACAGTGTGTCTATTGATCCACAATTTTGGATAAGTAAACATAGTTCAGAAGAAAAAGCATTTTTTGAACTATCATCATCTTCAGATTATATTTCTATTGATGGTAGTAATACAAAACACACTTCACGTAGAGGAAAACTGCCTGAACATTTGTATGAATATGTTAAAGAACAAGACCCATCATACCAAAATCTAACGAAGAACAAGCGTCTCAAGAAGGCACAATCAAAAAGAAAAAGAAAAAGATTTGAAAGTCAGATGTTAACTGATGGAGATGAAGTGTATGTATATGGAAATACTGAAGTTAGACAAGGTGATGTAAATATAATTGGAACTGAAAAAACACCTCTTATCATTACAAACAAATCACCAAAGGATTTCAATAGATCATACTTCTTTTCATTTCTTCTTTCAACAATAGCTTCATTGTTTGCATTTGGGATTGGGGCTGTATTGATAATAACCACTGGATTGTTCTAATTCATAATCTTTATATACTTTCGTGGTGAAATAGTAACCACAATGTCTGATGATGAAACTGAAGGACGTAAAGAACCATCGTACAAACAAATTATTCAGCGAGCAAAGTGGACGTTTGATGGAGCAGAAAGCATTGAAGAAATGGCACAAATGCTTGAAGCAAAAGCTGAACATCTTCGTGAATTGGATGAGGAAGGGTGGGAACTAGAACAACCAGTTACAGACGATTACGCATATCTGAAATCGCCCGAAGAAGAATAAATTGTATTTAGTGCAGTTTGGTGTATTGTGAGAAGAAAAACGTCATAGAGGGTACAAAATACCCTTTAATTCGGTTATGGAACTGTGTGGTGTTGTAATCACGTATCTTTTGTTTACTACTAATTCAACGTATCAGTTTGAAAATGTATTATTAGTTATTTTCCTTCATCATTTCATCTTTTGTATTAGTCATTTTATTTGCAACGGGGACTGTTGTTTCAGAAATATCGTCACCGGGGGTTTGTTTACCAATGCAATAATTGAATAGTGCATTTTTTGCAATTTCTTCAAAATCAGTGACCTTGCAATCTGGTTCATCGTCTCGTTGGCTGTCTACACCTTCTTTATACCAAATAATAAGAATTTGTTCAATGGATGTTCCCGTTCTTGACATTGACTGTTTAGTGCGGTTACGTGCATACTGTGAAGCCGCAAGGTACATTGCCTCAACGTATTCCTGTCGTCGTGACAATGTGATTTGTACTGAAATGTCTGGCGAATGGCTGTATAGCTGGTCGTATTTTTCCTTAACGTCTTCTGGAAGTAGGTCTTGAACGAAACGTGATGGAGTTCCATCAGCAATACTGAAAAGTACGTTTGCCATTTTTTCAGTATCTTGAGAGCTAATTGTCTCAACAATTGTGACTGTAGTATCTTTTTTCCTTGTTGCCCAGTATTTTTTATCTCCTTCGCGCTCATCCATTACTTTTTCACTTTCTTGAACTGGAATTGTAACTCGAATTTCCATACACGTATGTAGGCACTACATGCACTTAATATTTATGGTATAGGATGGGACTATTTAAACTCTAAATCATTAGCTATAAGTATTTGTATGTACAATTGGTAATAAGAGTGAGTACCATGTATGAGTCAAAAATTGAAAACGAAATAGGAGATTTTGTTTCTGATATTAATGTCTATCATTTTTCAAATAGTGTAACTATCCAATTTAGTTGTGAGTGGGAGGTTGATCGTGTTTCTGATCATATACAGAGTGCAATTTGTATTGATGAGAAGGGACTTGTAGAAGAAATTAACCTACGGCCCGGACATTTATTTCAAACATCATTCGGTTATGATGATGCTATTGATTTCATTGAGTCAGTGTTACAAACAGTCGGTGGTGATATATCTAATACATCAAATGTGAAAATCACCGATTATAATAATTCACTTTGGCGTGTGCATGTACAGAATGAAGAACAATATACATTCGATGGGGTTCTTTCATGGATTTCTAATTTCCTCAAAGAATATCATACATCATATAATAAGAAAAAAGATAATGGTCTTCAAATGTATCCCTTTTTGCCGGGATACGAAATGAGTGATAACATATGTTTCCAATGCAATGATAATCCTGCAAACTTGGTTTGTACATCGGTGGTCACTGAAAATGAAACTCTCAATCTATTAGTATGTGATGAGTGTGTTGATACGGTTGTTTCATTCCCATTTGTTAAACCTGCTGTTAAAATGGACATGATGAATGGAACGCCTACTGTATCAACGGGTGATGGTTTTGTCCGTCTTGGAAAAATGATGCCATGACTATCCATTTACCATAAGTTATATATTCTCCCGTCTCATATATGTGAGTATGTACGGTCGACCAATGTCACAAGAAAGGCGTGATGAATTTCATGATGCACACCGTGCCGCAAAACGTGGAGAAGATTATGATTATCGAGGCATTGGTGATCCCGGTGCTGGAATCCCTGATGCAGTTGAGTGTCCTGAATGTGAAAACAAAGTTGTAGATTTGGATATTTTATGGGATGAAAATAATGAAAACATCATTGGATGTAAAAAATGTATTAATGAAGATTAATACCAAAAACGTTGATTTTTGATGATTTAATTCAATAAGATATATAACTGTTGTTTTATAATTACTACCTGATGGTAGTAGATACAGCACTCGGTGAAATTTTGTTCCTTATTGGACGGTTAGTTTTCGGAGGAACACTTGTATGGATGGCTAGTAAACACTTTTGGCAACTTGAGTTTATTGCAGGGTATGCAGAATACAAGGGTGTGCCAAGACCAACAGAGATGACAATTCTTTCCGGTTCATTGCTGTTAGCCGGTGGAATTGGTATTATGGGTGGAATCTTCCCATTCCTGTCTGCCGTAGGAATCTTAATCTTCTATGCTATCGTGACTCCTTGGATTCACGACTTTTGGGCGGCACAAGAAGAAAATAAGGCAGATGAAACAAACCAATTCCTGAAGAATATCATCGGAGTTGGTGCAACCATTGCGTTCATGGGACTTGCAACGGTTCCATGGCCATACGCAACTGACTACGGTATTTTCTTCTAATCGAAGAGAATATCTTTGTGTTATTTTAATTTGTTAGTTGCTACTCTATCATTCTACTCTATAGGCCAATATTGCCATTCCATACCATAAATTATAAGTGTGTAGTTGTTGTATATGGATGTATGGAAGACTCAATCGCCAAAACTGAAGATAGTGTTGACCCAAAAACGAAAATGGTTCGTGAAGTTATTGAGGGGGTTGAAGAAGGAGACTTAGTGCTGTTCAATGACCGGAAAGTTCCGCTTGTTGTTAGTGAAAGTAAATCGCGGAACAATACTGATATTGTTGTCATTAAAGGTTCGCGTGGGGGAGTGTACAAGTTTTCGCTGACAGGCAAGAGTGGTTCTTTCAGTCGTGCTACTGGTGAAACTGGTGAATATGGCCTTCGCTTGTGGGAAAGTGCCTCTCTTAATAGTGTTGAAATTGTTGATACGCACAGAATTGAATTTGGGAATATTTACAAACGTGAAATAGAACAGTCAACTCTCTATTATGTTACTACTGGTGAGACTGATAAATTTGATAACCCAATTGCTATGATGGTTCACATAAATGACGGGTCTGTTCTTAGTATTTCTAAAGAAACATTCTCGAAATCATTTCATAAACCAAAAATCATTGACGAAAATGGTATTTTTGAATTTATTGGGTCACTCTCTAAATACTATTACAATGAAAAAGAAGATGATTTCTTCAAAATCATTGACTTTGGTGAGCGTGAAGATGTTACAAGTGGTATTTACTTGAATTATCCAAGTGGTGATGTAGACAAAGACTACATTCCATATGCTACTATTCTTCCTGAAGAACCAGAATGGCTCAAACCTGTTGAACGGAGTGATGTGTTCGGAGAAAACTAAAATTGTAATTTCTGGTGTTAGTTGTTTGATTGTATTCTTTTGATTTCCTTTTCAATAATTTCTTCAACATTCACCTTTTCGTCAATTGATGGGTGAATTTTCACTGTCAATGATTGTTTACTAATGATAACTGGTGCATCATCCTTATCCCATCTATCAAACTGATTACTGATTAGTAGTTCTAAATCAGTTGGTTTTGGAATGGGAACTTGATTATCTGATCTAAAAGATTGGTGTTGGGTTGTTGCATTCAAAATACCAAATCCATCGTTTCCTTCTTCTACAGGACGAATGAACAAGCCGTATCTAGTTTGTACAGTTTCAAGTGGAACAATACTAATTTCTTCATCAACACTTACAATATCTACCATATAATATTGTATGAATCTTAGAAGTATAAAGGCTTGTACATAGTGTTCTATTAACTAATTGTGAGAAAAACACTTACCGAATGGAAGATGTTCAGTCGTCGTCTTCGTCGTCTTTTTTAATTTCACCGAGGCGGTCAATAAGTTCGTCTGTATCGCCTACATCAAAACTTACATTTCCACTGTGGTCAATTGATTCACGGACATTTTCGCCGCCATCTTCCACGGTTCCAATGTCTTGCTTTTCTTGCTCAGTCTCGTCATAGCTACCAAAGCCCATTTGTATTCAATAATAGTAGCCCCATAAACTTAAAAGCACTGAAATCTGATTCAAAATTGTATCTGAATCAAGTTTTGTGGTAGATAACTGAAAACTATCCATCCCAATCTACATTTTTATTATTCATAGCAGTACTAATTCCAATAGCATATAGAAAAATAACTAACCCTCCGAATAATTGTTGTGTTAAATCCATATTCCAGTATTCATAGTAACTAAGTACGTATTTAACAACAAAGTGTAGATTAAAATAAAACCTTGTGTGTGAATTGTTTTAATTTTATAGTATCTCTATGTGTGGGTGTTTACATCATCAATTTCATTTGAAGCTACTTTTTTCACTCCTTCATATGCGCCATGTGATAATATGATTCGTCCAATATTAGTTTGGGTATAGCAATCATTTTCTTCAGAATCAATATTTTTATGAATAAGGTTTGTTTCTCGTAATTTTTCTACATGAGATGAAATATCACTACTGAATATATTTTCTACTTCATCTAATGGAGTTGGATTATTAATATTGAATTGCTCTAAAATATAAAATGAAACTGGATTTGATACTACTTTGTACATCTCACGATATTCTTTCAATGAAAAAATATTATCGTTTGGAATACTTGTGTTTGAACTTTCTTCAGTCATATTTATACTTACCTTTGGAGAGTATATAAAATGCATGACTTGTCCCAAAGACTATTATTGTTTTAGTATAAAATGTAATGTATGAGTAATAATTCCGGTGGTGGAGGTAGTGGGTTTACTTTAATCATTTCGTTGTTACTAGTTGCTCATTACATATATGGAGATGTGTATGTCCTTCTTACATCAGAACCATGGCTTAATCCTATGTTCTACGTGTATTGGGTTGCAACAAGCTTTGCTCTCGCAATTGCTCTTTTTGTAGCATTTTTAATAGTAATTGTGTTATTTGGTGGTGTAGGATTGAGTATTTACGCTATAGTAAATTATATTGAACAATCGTTTATAGTAATAAAACTAAAAATTAAACAATTGTTCTAACGTTTCTTTCTATCCTTTGTTCTCAATTTCAATCGGGTCAATTTGTGCTACATTATTTAGAGTAGCAATTTCTTCAGTTGTGAAGTAGAGAATTCGTAGCTTTTTACTATTTGCCATAGCTCCACGAAGTCCGATTTGGACAAGGTTATGGCGATCAATAATATCTTGAATTGCATCTGGAAGTTCTTCTACATCATCTTTGAGGTAGACACTCACAGAATCAACACTTTGCCATGTCGTAGTCCGTGAAGTTTCAACTGCATCCAGTACATTCTGTGCGGCAATTTTTGAACTATTCTGCGCTGAACCTTTGAAATCATTCCATGCTTCAACAAGCGTATCGTTGAAATTTGATTGCCTCATACTATTACGTATGGACTATTTATATTTATAACTTATGGTATTCGATGGGGCTGTGTATTATAAAAGATGCCGTTGGATAATCTTGTTACCGTTTTATTCGTTGTTTGAAAACAAAGATTTGAATTTATCTTCATTATCTTTGTTTTTTCGTTCTTCTCTTGGAAGCCATTCAGGAATGTCTTCTACTCTTTGTTTTGTTGGATAAAATCGGTTCCAATTGTTAAGTGCGTATTCGTTTGCTTTTTCAGGAATGTTTTCTTTTGCCCACTGAGCCAAGTACTCAATTTCTTCGACTGTTAGTGAACTGTACAATTCTTCTTGTACTTCTTCCACGTCTCTATTTCTTACATTGATTAGGTAGTGAACGTGTTCTGCACTATGATGTGTTCCTGCCAATCTATGATAGTCAGAAACATCTGTATTATGAACTACTTCAGTTTCTCCATCATATTCTTCATAGAGTCCAATCAACGTTTCAAATTTTTCACCATTGAGTAGAGTCTCGCTTTCACTTTTTTGTTTTAATTTTTCATGTAAATCGTCCCATGTTGCATTTTCTGGTAATGGTGGGGCAAATTCTTGTACATTGTATTCGATAGAAAGGACAAATCCGTGATCAAGATCAAAATTGATGTACCAATGTGTTTCTTCTAGTCCTGCAAACCACTTAACATCAGAATACATATCACTTTGAAGCGTGTTATGTACTACTGTCAATTCATTTGCGATTGCTGAAAAGTTTGTGCTTACAACACCCGGTGCTGAATTAATCAATTCAGCGGCTTTTTCACCACGTTTTTCATAATCAGCACAAACATCTTTGCAACTAAATAGCCAATGTAGTCCTCTCATTAGACTATTCATTGCTTCTTGTGGTGAGTGTTTTTCACTTGATAGTCTTTCTAATGGAACTTCATCAGGCACTTCTGCCGATGCAATATAAGTTCCATTTTTATTATCAACACTCAGATTGAATTGGGTGTTTTCATAAAATGAATTGTAACGCTTATCGGTCATGGAATTAATTTATGGTTGCAGTTACAAAAGTATTTACTATTTATTTCAAAAGAACGACAATTTGAATTGATACGAAACAGTTTGTTTGTGTATTATCGTGCTAAACCAAGACCACGGAATAGCATATATGTTGGAACACCAGCAATGGTTGTTAGTACAAACGCTCCTTCCCATCCATATCGAATGGACGTGATGATGAAGAAGATTACAATCGAGTACAGTGCGATTTTGTGTAGGAATCGTCCCATTGTGTCTATACATATGCCCCCTGAATATATAAAGTTTATGGTATTGGGTAGGACTAAACGTTTTATTTGTTTTTAGTTATATTTCGTATTAGCCTTTAAATTTTTATATGGTGTTTCCGTTTATTTTTATATGTCTGATTCAAACGAACACATTTCTTTAAATAATGTACAATCTGGTGATGGAAATGATTTCACTAAGGCTTCTGAAATGAGTTCTGATGAAAAATCAAATTTCATTTCTGTAAATAATTATGACAAAGACGTTCACGGTAATTCTTCTAAATCATGTGGGATTACTGAAGATGATATTATTGCTTCAGTTACTACTGGTAAAAGAATCGTTGATAAAATTCCGAATCATGAAATGTATCATGCATCTTCAAAGGCAGTTTTTTGGGGCCAACTTCCAAAATTAACAAACAATTCGAGTTATGACTCATTGGTTGTAACTGATACTGATCCTGATGGAAAGGCGGTTGCAGCATTGTATAAATACAAATATGGTGATGATGCAATTTCTCTTCCTGCTTCATATAGATATGGAGTAGAACCGTTGGAGGCATTGCGAAAGCTAACAGATTTTATTGAGCCAGATATTACGGTGTATTTGTGTGATATTGGGCCAAATAAAGAACAGAAGGATGAATGGATTCGTGTTATTGATGAGTTACAACAAACAAACCCGATTCGGATACGAGATCATCATGAGCGTGTAGATGAAATTTATGATGCATTTGATGAGATGGAAAATGTTGAGTATGTATTAGATCAAGAAGTGTGTGCTACTGTGATTGTATTGAGAGAAGATATACACAACCCATCTCAATCAATGGTTGAGTTGGCAGCAATTACAAATGTGCAAGATATGCATATTCCGAATAGTCCCCATTTCGATGAGTGGGTTCCAAAGTTGCGGATGGCTTCACGCGCACTATCATTTTCTCGCTATGTAGATAGTGCTTCTGAAAAAGGAATTTCATTTCTCAAAGATGACACATATGATGATTACTTTGAGAAATATGAATACATGATGGCCCAACAAGAAAAACACGTATTAGACACATTAGATACAATTACTGTTGGCGGGTTTAAAATTGGATTTGTGTATGGTGATTCACACCCTGACCAACCTGCTGAAATAATGAAACAAAAACATAATTGTGATATTGCATGTTTATTGAAACCGAATGGTCGTATGAGTATTCGTTCTGATTTAGATACAGCACCATTTAGTCATGAAATTGCTGAAGAATTTGGTGGGGGTGGTCATGCTGATTCTGCTGGCTGTGTGGTTTTTGAAATGTATGATAGTGAGCCACCAATTCCAAAAGAAGAACATTATGAAACAAAGGGTTCAGAACAAAGAAAAGTTGTTGAAGAAGTCATTCGTGAAATCATATCAGAAAAATA
>SL_4KL_010_BRINEDRAFT_10000013_pt1 | contig 60475 bp, 69 predicted proteins | sample SodLak_010_BRINE_2_FD_10664 | JGI IMG/M metagenome (IMG submission 10664) | reverse complement strand
TTCTTTCATTTTGCGTGAGATTTGTTCAATATGTTCGCCTCGAGTTGCAGTAATCAGGTTCGTTGTCGTGGCTTCATCTTGGGCTTTGACTTTATTCATCGGTGTTTCCACCGCAACAGCATCAACGATATCAGCATCTGTGAGGATTCCCTTAAGCCGGGCTTCAGTATCTGTGACAATAACCGACCCAATATCATTTTGACTCATAATGGCGGCGGCTTCTACTATTGGTGTATCTGATTCAACAGTCTTCACATCGGTACTCATAATGTTAACCGTGTAAACATCTTTCATATCTTTCCTTGTACAAATATGCACTGGATAATTATATGTGTTTGTGTAACACGGAAAGAAGTGGTAGCAATCGTGGGTTGAGATGATTCCCGGCCGGAACTGTTGGTGTTATGGTTAAGTATCGGGACAATCAAAGAATGGTCAAGATGGTTGTCGCTGTCCTACCTAAACAGGATCGAGACCGGTTTACATCGGCAATTCGCCGTGTAGCCGCGAGTACTGACGAAGAGGGCCTCTCAACAACAGTTGATGAAGGAGGAATCCGTATTGCAGTTGACAGCGAGCCGTGTCAGATTGGTTTGCGGTTGACTGTTTCTGTTACCCTTGCTCAACCGGAAGACTATGTTCCACGAAATATGATTGGTTTCCCGGAGCATCTTGACGGTCTCGCATCTCCGTGTCCAAATCTTTCAGAAGAATTGGTCACTCTTGTGTATGATGCACTTGACGGTCAAATTGGATACTTCGAGTACAACTCGGAGTCACCACCTTCGTCACCGGAGTACCTATTAGAAACAACATTCCCACGGTGATACTCAAATGTTTGATGGACTAAAAGATAAAATTTCGAAGTTTACCGATAACGTTGAGAAAGAAGCAGAACAGAACGAAGAAGACGATGAAGCAGTTACAGAGACAGAACCTGTATCTGATGACCCTACCGACACAAATAGTGATGGTCAACACTCTGACCCCATCGGTGAAGATAGTGACGAAGACTCTGTTGCAGACGTGAGTATTGGCGACCAAATGAAGGCTGCTGTCACAGGCAAACAAGTGGTTTCTGAGGGCGATCTTGAAACGCCCCTTCATAAGCTTGAACTCCATTTGCTTGAACACGATGTTGAGATGAGTGTTGCTGACGACATCCTTGACGGTGTGCGTGAACGCCTTGTCGGTCAAAAGTACTCACAACTTGCCTCAACAGATGATATAGCCGAGGAGTCACTACAGGAGGCTCTCAGAGATGTTCTCAAGCCTAATGAGTTCGACTTTGGGGAATATGTGTCAAACTCAGAGAAACCCGTTACAATGGTGTTCACGGGCGTTAATGGAGTCGGTAAAACAACGTCTATTGCCAAACTTGCTCAAAGGATGATGGATGCCGGATACGATGTTGTTCTTGCAAATGGTGATACCTACCGTGATGGGGCGGATGAACAGATTGGACAGCACGCTGAAAACCTTGACGTAGAGATGATCAGTCACGGTCAAGGTGGTGATCCGACCGCGGTAATATATGATGCAGTAGAGTATGCAGAAGCCAATGATGTCGATATTGTACTCGGTGATACTGCTGGTCGACTCCATACTAGTGATGACTTGATGGCTCAACTGGAGAAAATTGAACGGGTTGTTGGGCCTGACCTGACTATCTTTGTTGATGAGGCTGTCGCGGGCCAAGACGCAATTCGTCGTGCTCAAGAGTTCAACGATGCAGCAGCAATTGATGGAACTATACTAACAAAGGCCGATGCTGATGCAGAAGGTGGTGCCACCATCTCAATTGCCCACGTGACTGGTAAACCTATTTTGTTTATTGGAAATGGACAAGGTTACTCCGACCTTGTTGAATTCCACCCTGACACATTTATTGGGTTTATGTTTGACTGATTGAGACGACTACTACTGATATCTTCCACCAGTACGCGACCGTCTTTGATTCATCTGTTTTAATTGTGATTCAACAAATTCACTGACACGCGTTTGAGCTGTATCTCGTTGCTCAATTTTATTGGGGATGAGATTGACCGCTTGCATAAGGGTTGTACTTTGTCCTTCGTATTCATTTTTGACTTCTTTCAATGCAGTTTCAATCTCATCAAATGCTTTGGTATTGAATATGGCGTTCTGGTATGAATTGTCAATCAGTTCTCGTTGATTTTTGAGTGCTACTATTGTTTGACGAGAAACCGTTGAATCCTTTTCCAGTAATTTCTGGATGGCCTTTAGTTGGAAGGCGTTAGCGGGTATTTGTTCGATGTTTCCGTGCATAAATACACTATCAGCACGTACCCAGAAAACATTTTTTATAGTTTCTTCAAGACTTTCACACCACTACTGGTGTGAGAGAACCCGGGTTATAATTCCGGCATTGACATATGGAATGAACTATGGCGTCCTTCAAATAGGCAAAGATGATATCCTGTTTTTCTGTTTAATTTGACGTATGATGTTGAACGTGATAGGAGTCCGTTGTTGATAGAATCATTTGCTCGTTCCAGAGCACCAGAGCCAAAGAAGCTAGATGTTACATGGCCAGCCATTACGAGGGAATCATATTGACGTGATACTCTGGATGCTTTCTCTACGAGTTTAGCGATTTCATTACTTGATGTCTGCTCTCGCGAGTCCTCTGCTTGGATAACAAACAATGGATTCCCCTTTCGATCCCTAAATACGAGGTCAAACTGTACTGAGTCTGTTTCATCGTCATCCCCTGTTTCTTGTGTATTGAGGGCGACCGTACTATTGAATTCAATATGATCGATTTCAGGGATTGCTTCATAGATTCGGGCGAGTTCTTCACTTCCGTCAGTATCTCTCAGTTCGTACGGTAGGGTTTCTATCAACCATTTTGAAAATTTGTATTCAATTCTGTCAATCAGGAACTCGTTATAGCTATCTGATCCAGCTGGTTTTGTTTTGGCGGGATCGAATGTGGTGTGTGTTTCAAATTGAATGTTTGAAGTGATTGTATCTGCATCTTCTCCGTCATCCACGTCATTGAGCATTGGTTGACCACGACTGTGGTATCTAATGAAGATATCAGTCTGTTCTAAGGCTTTTTCTGGTGTGATTTCATCCCAATCTGTATCTGTCTCGCTATTACTTTCCACATTGGGTTGTTCAAGATTACCAATCCGTGTCTCTAGAGATTCTTGTTTTGCTGCTAATGTTTCTATATGGTCAACTATTTTGTCAAGTCTTTCGTTTATATTTTTAACAGACTCAGTAGTGGGTCGTGTCTCATTACTCTCCAGAGACGTCTCAGAGATGTTTTTCTGATTTGTGTCTACGGCATTGTTTTTCTCAACTGACTTAGAAGAATCTTCTTCGGTATCATCCCTCGACTCAACAGGGAGATTATCAGTACTACTCTCTGTCTCTGAGTCTTCTATCTCTGACTTCGATTCATTGTGGTCGCTCGGTTCTTCTTCCGTGACTGTATCTTCATCAGGTTCTTCTGGTGGAACAATAACCGAAATATCGGTTTCAACTACATCGTACAATCCAACTTCATCAACTGCGGTTTCATAGGCTTCATCTCCTGTGATCAACTCATCGTTGTCAGTGAATCCAACATAGAACGTGTTACTCCCGTAATAGACTCCATAATAATCACCTGAAAGTACCTCTTCACTAAGTTCATAATACCCTGCAAACCCACCTGATGAAAGTGTTTCATCAATCTCTTCAATTGAATTTGATGTGGTTGCATACGTTCCTCGAATGTTAGACCCGTCTTTTTCTACCATTGCAAATAGCAATGGGAGTGACGGGTGAGGAGCTTCATACAGGTTGACTGACTCCTGTGTAAAATCTTCAATACTGCCTCCAACAACTCCCACAATATTTCCATTAACTACGTAGAAGCGTTTATTCTTGAATTTCCCAACACCGCTAAAATCACCGGGTATATTAGATACACCGGTAATCGGTGAGTCAGAAGAGCGTTCCCATTCTCTAATATGGTCAGTAATCCTGTTCTCTTTCATCTCTTAATTGTCTCTTTAAGGTGCCAACGTTATAAATAAAGATACTCGGTGTGTGCTGCTTTATCTCTTTTTCAAGGTATCGTGATAGCACATATAAGTAATTCAAGCGATTAACGTGAACTGTAATGAGCAAGGGTATTATTGTAACCGGAATGCAGTGCGGTGGTTGTGAACGAATCGTTGAGAAAGCTATTGGCGCAGTCGACGGAGTTGGAGATGTTGAGGCTGATTACGAAAGTAATGCTGTCCGTCTTGATCTCACTGGGTCTCCGAAACTTTCACGTATTGCAGAAGCAGTTGACCATGCTGGATATGAAGCTAATATCCCGAATCTAGATCAGACTGACGACGATGAAGATGATACCGAAGTTGAGGATGAGTCAGATGATGTTGAGACATCTGACGATGAAGTAGTTGAAAATTCGGAGTAAGATAACCTCTTTTGTTGCATTTGGTTTACTTTTAAGACCAGCCAGAGAACGGTCTTAACTCTTTGACAGTATTACTGTCTATTAATCGAATGGATAGCAGTGAGAGTGTGAGAAGTGAGTCGCTTCTCCTTCGTTATCATAATCCCCTTAGTGATGTGTATGCTGATGTCATATACGGCCTATTACAAAGTGATACTGAATTTGAACAGCAGTTAGAACGGTGGGCAGAAAAGACAGGAAGTAGCGGCGACATCGAACATATTGTTGGTGTTGTTTCCGATCAATATGCCTATCATAAACTGATTTCAGAGTTGTTTTCTTCAATTGCGGATCTGCAGGATTTGGATGTGAAGAGTTCTAAAGAATTATTACTTGGCTCACTACCCTGTTCGCCGGCAGTTGACTCATTAGTTGATGAATTTGTCACTCGTGTAAAAGAGCAAGAATCAACTATTGAGACAGAGACTATTGATGAAATATACCAATCACTTCTAACCCAAAGTGAACGAAGAAACTTAGGTCAATTTTATACACCACCCGAAATTGCTTCCTTGTTATCTTCATGGACAATACGTGATAAGGAAGACAGAGTTCTTGACCCGTGTTGTGGGACGGGAGTGATTACGAGGTCTGCATATGAGCGGTTAGTTGATTTGGGTGCAACGCGTGCTGAAGCAGACGAGAATTTGCGAGCATTTGATGTGAATGAGTTCTCTGCTACGACTGCTGCGTACACGTTTGCAATAGATAGTGAATCAAACAATCATCCCATATCAGTTGAGAATTTCTTTAATGTGCGGCCAGATTTACGGGACGGGAGCGAATCAGTTTCAATTCCACAAGTGGATGCGACTGTTGGGAATCCGCCATATGTGAGACACGAAGAGTTAGGAGATTCAGGTAGTGTTCGTTCTCACTTGAGTTATCTTGGTCGTGGAAGTGTTCCACCGTATTCGTCTGATGGTGACAAGGCATTAAGTGAACGGACAGATTTGTACTGTTATTTCCTTACTCATGCAACAGAATTTCTTGTTAATGGTGGGCGTCTTGGATGGATTATTCCGACTAAGTGGATGGTTTCAGAGTACGGTAAAGCGGTAAGACAGTTCATTTATGATCATTACAAAGTTCACGCAGTTGTTTCAATTGATGAAACCGTATTTGATGATGCATTAGTAGATACTGTTCTACTGTTTCTTGAGAGAGAAGTGAACCCTGATCAGAGAGAAGAAACAACAACGACATTCGTATCATTAAACAAAATACCGGATTGTGATGATATTCATCGGTTTGTTAAAATGGACGCAATTACATCCGATGAACTTGTTCGAATTGAAACATCAGAAGGTGAACGAACTGTCTCAGTTCATCAACACGAATTGTCTCGACGGCCTGATGGAGATATCTATTATTATCTGAATGCACCGCCATCATATATTGCGCTCCGTGAACATCCTGAGACGACACCACTTTCATCTCTTGGTAATCTTACATACGGGAAGAAAACCGGTGCTAACGATATTTTTCTTCTTACTGATGAAGAACAAAGTGAGTGGGGGATTGAACGAGACGTATTGTACCCTGCTGTGAAGAGTATACGTGATGTTGACGGGTTACACCACACAAAGTCAGATTCAGAACGATGGTTGTTATCTATACCATCTAGTGAACTTTCACCGTCTGTGAGAGGCATCAAAGCAGTTGATGAAGCAGGGTTTCAACAGGCTGCGTCGTATTTGCAATCAGTTAGTGAGCATCCAGATGTTGGGAATGAATCGTTGGATAATGAACGATGGTTCGATCTTGGACATTGCCCGTCAGCACCTGTTTGTATTCCATTAGCAATGGATGTAAATCGGTCTGTTATACAGATGGATGAAGATATTATCCCAGTAAATCGGTTTGCGCTATTTGAACCAACAAATGCAAGTGCAGAAGAAATGTTGGCAATATTGAATTCGAATACTGTGAAAATGTGCTTAGAATCCCGCGGGCGGGTAACTGGAGGGGGTGCTATCAATTTTGCTGTCTCTGATTTAGCAGATATGCAAGTTCCAGACCCTCGCTTGTTCAGTGATGAGAGCCGTTTGATTCTAAAAGAGAAGTTCGCAAAATTGAAACAAGGAGATAAAACAGCACGACAAGAAATTGATCAAGTAATACTTGAAGAGTTAGATATTGAAATTTCTGTAGAAACTGTTGTTCGTGCGAGTGAACAATTGAAGCGTAGGCGAAGAGGTGATGACTGGGGTGCATGGAATGATGTAGAGTATACAGTTGAAAAAGTCAAATCTGGTCAACGAACACTTGACTCATTTTACCCATAATTACTTTCAGTTATTTATTCTGTATAACAGATAAATTATGCTTATGGGTAATTATTTGAGTGTAAAGTGACAAAATATAATTAAGATGGAGAAACCAGAAATTGGGTACAACCACTTGACTGTAGTTCCGAAAAATATTGATGACGATGATGAAAAAGACACTCAGAGTCGTGAATAAGAGAGCAGCCGGCGATAATATGGGAACCGTATCTAGTCGGGTGGTTTGTCCACTTGAGTTAGAGATGACCTTTGGACTTCTGTACCAACATTTTAACCGTTTGCTCACCAACCCCTCTACAGAGAAATGGAGTCAGAAATACTCAAAGAGCGGGAGAAGACCGATACAGATTCGCTGATTAGTTCACAGACTTCCAGTAGCGACGAACTTTTCGACACATCAATCGCTGCGGGTGCTACCGGTGCGATGGTTCTTTTCCACTTTGTTGGTTCGATGCTGTCTGTGGGAGTACTAACTGGTGGGATTGGTCTGGCCTTGATTGGCTTCCTCGTTGCTGTCTTTACGAGTAAGCAGTCAGTCGTTGAGGCTACATCTGCTGGATTCGCATCGGCAGGAATCATTACTGTTTTGTCACTTATCACGCTCATCTTCACGATTGGTCTGTTTGGTGGATGGATGGGTCTCACGTTCCTTATTGTTGGCCCAATTGCCGCCCTTGGAGGTTCGCTCCTTGGTGAGTTTGTGAAGAGTAAAGTATAATCGGGTACTTTCTGCGGTTTGTAGTTGTACTGTACTACTGAAAAATAAGATTTTTTAGAGTGATTTCAATATCTATTCTCTTTTGACAACGTCTCCAAGTGTGAGAGAGTTAATATTGTTCTCATTATCCCACTCGGTATCATTTTCTTCACTAATTGTGATATCTAATTTGCGTTCCAATTTTTTCTGAACAGTAGCTGATGGAAGACTCTTCCCGCGTTCGAGACGTTTGATTAGACTTGCTTTCTCGTTGAGTTCTTGTGCAAGGTCTTTTCGACTCATCCCACTGCTTTCTCGTGCTTCTCGGATTAGTTCACCATAATCGTGGACAATAGAGTCACCAGTATCTAGTGTTGGTGTTTCATTTTTTGTAGTGGTAGAAGTTGTATTAGCGTTAGACTGAGTTGAGTCAGTAGAAGTTGTGTCTGTGGAATACTTTGTACTACCTGTCGGTTTTGATTTACCGTCATCAATTGTTGTACCGAGTTCAGCACATGTCTCGCAGACATCTAACTTTGCGCCTTCAACCTTCGCTGTTTTCAACATACTCGTCTCTGTACCGCACATTTCGCAACGAGGCATACAGTTGTATTCTGTTCTCTGTGAACTTGAATCCGATGTTCGATTGGGTGGTAGTCTCACTCATAGAACCCCACTAGGAATTAACTGTTTTATGTTATACAGGCAAATTCACTTCCAATACAGAATTATGCCTTCTTCACCGGATGAATTGACAGATGAGATTCAGCGACTTGCAGATGAGCTTGACCAGACTCCACGACAAAAAGATATTCAAAACCATTCTGACTACCCATTGTCTCGGTTCAGAACAGTGTTTGGATCATGGAATAATGCTGTTGAGGCAGCGGGTTTCAAGTCTTATTCTCAGCGTCGACGTATTTCTGAATCAGAATTGGTAGATGAAATGAATCGGTTGTGTGATGAGATTGATAAACCTCCGAGTGCAGATGAGATGTCTGCTTACGGTGAATACTCTCACGCGGTCTATATTGATAGATTTGGATCGTGGCGTGACGCCCTACAGGAAGCTGGAATCACACCAATTGAACCACCTACTGGGCCAACGCGTGACGAATTAATTGATGAGCTAAAAGATTTATCTGAGCAGCTTGGTCGTATTCCGTCGTCAAAAGATGTGGATAATGAGTCAGAGTATTCGTACTCTACGTACTACCGTGTGTTTGACGGATTTACAGAAGCGTTGAAAGAAGCTGAGCTTCTTTAACAGGGAGCTGGTGTCTTCTGAAGTGTACCTTTGACCTTGTTGTCTGGTAGGTTTTTGATCGCTTCCATTACTTCTTCAACTCCATCATCAGCAACAAGTTGACTGATTGGGTCTTGTTTGACTCCACCGAATTCTTCACCGATATCACTCGTATCTGTATATGTCCATGATACACTCCAACCGCTCTGACCAGTCACATCCGCGCCGACAATCTCGACTTCTCTTAGGGATGTTTTGTGGTAGACAGTCATACGTCGCCCTCCATTGATTTGGTTGGTGATTTACTTGGCTGACCAGAGGGCGAACGCGCCGGGTATTTTTTCTGTGTCATCTACTATGTTTCGTCTTTGCGGAAGTATTTAAATATTTGTCTCTAATCGATTTTCGGCTGCTCTTCATTGAAAGCATTAGGATGGAATATACGGGCGAGTTGTTGGATTCCAGTAAATAGTTGTGGGCTAGGTTGATTGAGTATACTATCATCAATCACATGGACATCTGCACTAATATCCCATCCTCGTTGATAGACTACTTCTGGATTACTGTTTAGCCCGTGCCCACAGATGTGGAGAATCACGTGGTCAGGATCAGCTGTTTCGACATCATCAGAATCAACCTTCATAGAACGCTCTCCTTGGTTTACAAAGGGATATCTTCCCCCGGCAGTTCGTACTGCTTCTGGAACCCAGTTTCCAGCAGCCATTGGAGGATTTGACCATTCTTCACAGTATACAACTGGACGATCTTTATCACTAACTGCATTCTTAACCGCTGTAAGTTGTTTCTGGCAGTCTGTGGCGAGCTCCTCACCTTGGTCTGGTAATCCTACTATTTCTCCTGTCTGCCGGAATGAGTCGATAACATCATCAAGTGTTGTAGGGGTTGCGTGATGAACAGTATAATTTCTTGACCGAAGTTCGTTGACTACATCGTTTTGGAGGTAATCATTGGCAAGAACGATGTCGGGTTGGAGTGCTTCAATCGATTCAAAATCCGGGTTAATCCACCCACCAATCCGTTCGATATTGGTGTTGTCTTGTGGAATACCACAATGGTTTGTGACACCGACAACGTTGAGATCAGCACCAAGTTCGAATAGTATTGAAGTGGCACTCGGTGCAATAGAAACGATTCTGTCAGCCATTTACACCATATACGCGTCGAAACAATTCAAACTCTGTGGAAAAGAAGATTCGTGTACTACTCGTTGTAGTGTGTGAATACGTTGAACTCAGTTGTGTTTCCGTTTTGTTCGATTGTTCCAGTTGCATCTGGCCCACCAGTTGCAGCAGTCTGGTAGAGTCCTTTCCAAATCTGTGCATCTTCGTATTCGTCTTTATCACCCGGTATCATCTCAAAGAGTGATTCGGGAGCTATGACAACTAATTTCTTCTTCATTCGTGACAATGCAACGTTGAGTCTGTTTGGATTCAAAATAAAGTCGCTTTCCGAATCAAGATATTCAGGGTCGCTCACCGTTGCAGAGATGAGTATTGCATCTTTTTCTCCCCCTTGGAAGCGTTCAACTGTATCAACCGTAACGTCATTCTCAACGTTTTCACAGCGCGATCGAAGTAATGCTTTCTGAGCGTTGTGTGGGGTGACAATTCCAACTTCTTCACTTGTTGGAATCGCCCCAACAATCTCTTCCGCGATATCTGCCTCTGTTGGGTTCATTTGTTGGAAAGCGCGGTTATCGTGAGCGATCAACACAAGCGGGGCAGAAGTAAGTGCGGCCTCTAACTCTGGTGTCTCAAGAGTGCAATCAACGTCGATGACTGCATCCTCTTCAGAGTGATAATTAATGCCATCTTTTGCATATACCCACTCTCGAAGGAATTCTGTCACGGTATCGTGTGACCGATATGTTCGCTCTAACCCTGTATACGCAATTGGTGCTTCCGGTGATTCAGCTGTCGCATGTTCGTGACGTTCGACACGTTCAACAGTATCTCCTCGAAGGAATCGGCAGTAGTTGAGTGCCGAAAGGTATGGAACTGTTTCAGTGACACTAAATCGTCGTTCATCTTTCCATTCGTGATGTTGGACAGGAGGCATTTGTCGATGGTCGCCTGCAAAAATATACTGTGATGTTTTTGGTTCAATGAAAGCCCCAACCATAAACAGTTGTGGGAGGGTAAACATAGACGCCTCATCAACAGCAATACAGTCGAACAGGTTTGGTGCATTCGCAAATGCGTCTTCTGTTTTCCCTTGATTGGTTGCCTTCTTAGCGAAACGAAGCGCACCCTGTGGAGTAGAAAACGCAATAACTGGTTTTGGCTCCAGTTGCATCGCTTCAGGAGATTGAATAGCGTTCCAGACTTTATTGTTGCTTTTGAACTCAGCGACTGATTCGTTGTCGTTGTAATTAACGTAGGTTACCCCGGGGATTTTGTATTCTGGATCGGGATTACTTCCTGTAATCCGTACAAGTGATGTGTTTCCGACTTTCCCGACATCATATTTCCGGCACTCGTTCAATAGGACTGCAACTTCTTCCATTACCTCATCGATTGCAGTGTGTGTTGGTGCTGTTACGAGTCCTCTGAAATGTGCGAAGTCATCTGTTCGAGTATGTGCCCGTGAGAGAAGCGTTGGAGCGAGTGCTCCTTTTGTTTTTCCTGTTCCGGGTGGGCCTTGTAAAAGGCTGATTCGTGAATCCGTTTTCGTAATGAATTCACGCTGTTTTTCATTCGGATTGACGAGTTCGTTCTGGTCTGTATTTGCTTCAGCGAGTTCTTCAATAAAGTCTTCAACACCGTCAGTATCATAGAAATCAGTTTTGAGTCGTTCATCAGGAATTCCCCCTCTTCTGACTTCATCGAATAGGTGATACGTTCCATTGGACTGACTGTTGCTTAGTGCCGTCCGTGCGCGTTGTCTTCCAATTGTCATCTGTTTCACGTCAAGCACAAGTAAGTCACCAGACCGAATTGGTTTCCCATATTCATCACTGTCAGATGTTTTCACGGAATAATTCCAGTCTTCATACCCTCGGTCTCCACCGTCGTATACGTCCGCATTGAGGAGTACATTGGGCGTCTGGCTACTGTCCAAATGTCGTACTTCTAAGACAGGTGCTTTTTGCGTTTTCCAGAATTCATCATCTTCAATCCGATATTCACCACCCTGTTTTCTCAGCTGTGTTGCAAGGACTCGTTCACCACTCCCTACCCGACAGGCCTGTTCGATAAACTGAGGGTTGTCAAATTGCAATGTGTCGTACGCAAGTCTGGCTTCGATCAAGTCATTTCCACCATCTACATTTGTGACTTCGACAGGGACTGTTCGGCCCATTAAGATACGTTCTCGTACAGGGGTCTTGTGAAGTGCTTCAATTTCTTCACGCTCTGTAGCGTGTTCAATATCAAGATAATCAATAACACCATCTTTGAGTGTGTTATCTCCCGGTTTATCAAGCATTTGGTCAAGCTCAATCAAATCCATATTGATGGGTTTCTTTTTGACTTCATCTTTATCTACAGGCGTAGAGCAATACCCAAGTTTATCTTCAATATCCATCATTGCCGTTGCCAACCGTTTACCAAGAGCTTCAAGATCTTCTTTAGTGATTCTGAGTGTGTTGTCGTTAGAGACGTACTTGAAGTTTTGAGCAAAGGCGTACATCTGTGGATCGTCATCTTGATCTGGAATCCAATCTAGTTCATATGTATCAATCCCTTCTGCGCCCCAGAAGTACTCTAACGGTAGTTGGGCGTCAAAACGGGGGAGAGTAGTACAGAATCCGTCTGGTTCATCTGTATCAGTAATATCGAACGAGAGTGTTCCTTGATCGTCATACGTGTATGGGGTTCTTCTACTCGTAAATTCGAATGAAAATGCGTTTTTGACGTTTACTTGGTTTCCATCGCTTCGTGTATGAGTCCAGTAATCAGTGATGTCTTTCCATCCAATTTCGTGGAGGACTTTTGGGATGGATGTACCGGGTTCAGTGAGGCCAATATGTTTCTGAATGACTGGTCGAAGGGTACTCGTCATTAACTGTTCGACATCGGAGTGGGCTAATAGTCCCCCTCGGAGGTCAAGGAGACGATTGAACAGATCGAAGAACGGTTTGTCGCTATTCCGGTTAATGGCATTTTTGAAGTGTTCCTCTTCACCATCAGTGTAAAAGTAGAAATGTGGACTTGTTTCCCCGTCAACGGCGGTATCGAAGCGGCATAGGGTTCCATGAAGGTCTGCTACAAAATTCGACATGAGTTCACGTTCTTTTTTCGCGTACTCATCCTCATCGTCAGGGATTTCGTCAATTACTGCTGAAACTGTTTCTGAACCCATATTAGCTGCTTCACAGTCAATAGCGGCGTTAATCATCAGAACACGTTCTTCAAAGTAATCGATTTGGAGATCAATAAATACCTTGATCATTCCGCCGGCGGCGATTTCGATATTTTCCCACCCCCAGTAATTGCTATTTGGATTATCATCGGGGAGTTGTGATTGACCACTTCCTTGAAGCCATTTCTCCCATCCTGCGGGGTTACTTCGTGCGTATGGGTGGGATGGGTAGAGTGTGCCAAGGATATTTTGGGCACGTTGAGCAATCAATTGAACTCGTTCTTTGACGCTCGGGTTTTCGTTGAGTTGGCGAACTTTTTCTTCGTGTTCGCCTCTAATTGGGGGAAAGTCATTGTACGGTCGTGGTTTGTCTTGTGGTCGAGCAACTAACTCAGCGACATCTTCGATTTTGTTTAACCCGTGGTGTCTGAACGCGTTTTGTCCGCCAACTGTGAGTCCAAGCAGTCGGATGTCACGTTCTTCCAAGGCGTTCATGTAGTACACTTGTGTGTACTCTGACTCTTGAGCTGCTTTCCCGAGATCGTGGTGGGGTGTTCCTGTCTGAGCGAAGGTTTTGTCAATGACACCATCCTGTTTGAGTAGTCTTGTGATGTCTTCTCGTGCAGACTCATAGGAGAACTGTGGGAGTTGTTTGGGGCTAAGTGTGGAGGTGTCTGTTTCTCCATCGATAATGCCCGTTGTCATCGTGTAATCGTTGGAGTTGATATCTGGAGTATTGTTGAGGATGTTCTCTAAGAGGATTCCATAGATTCCTGCCTGTACTTGGTGGTGTGGTTTTTCTTCTCCAGCCTTAATATCGAAAGCTCGAATGGTGGCGTGGTTATTGGTTGGCCAGATAACGATCAAGTCTGCTAATCCCCATACATCGAATTCACCAATATCACCTCCGAGTTCAGCTTGTAGGAGAACGATAGGGCCGTCTGTGTCGCCTCTCACAGCATCTTTGACTGATTGGATGATGTCACCCTCTGATGGGTTGTTATTCACCTTCTCGTCGGCCACAGGGGGGTTATATGTGCTTCCTTCACTTTCCTCCCATAGTAGAACGCGTTCTGCTTGTTGAACGAGTTCATCGTATACTTCTCTCTCATACTTGTCACCGATAGCTCCCATAACAGGCACAACAGAAACAGTTTGTTCTGAGAGTTTATCTTTATACGGTATTTGTTCGAGGCCGTTGTTGCCATTTTTATCAATAAATCGTAGATCGGTAAAGAATTCACATCGAGAGAAGTTTACGACGTCAGCAATGGCCGACGGTTCAAGAAATTCATTCTTGTTTTTCGCGTCGGATTCTTCGCGTCGTGTATCCGCATTTGTCATTACTTCAAAATGGTGTGTAAGCGTCCAAGTAGCTTTTGGTGGGGAGTGATGCAAATTGGTACTCTACAATGTTCTGATTCCTAGTAATTTTAGCAGCGTTATATTTGTGGAATAATATTGGATATTGAAGGTATACAGGCTTTCAGGCAGGTGTTTTAGCGTTATGTGGGACAGAGTGTCTTCCCCCTAACCCTCTTATCCATCGCCGTCTGATTTTGTATTGATGAGCGAGAGTGACGATATGGATGTTGATATGCCGTATGATGATGACTCGACTACTGATGAGAAAATCGAAGCACTCGAAGATCAGATCAACAACTTAGAGCAGAAGAATGAACATATGCGTGATAAGCTTCTGAACGCGAAAGCTGAACGGAATAAGCACGAGCAGAAGATTCAGCGGCTTACTCACGAAAACAAGAAGCTCAAACAGTCTCCACTATATGTCGCTACTGTACAGGAGATGAATGATTCTGGTGTCGTCATCAAACAGCACGGAAACAATCAAGAAGTACTGACTGAAGTGACTGATGAGATGCGTGAGTCACTTGAGCCTGATAGCCGTGTTGTGGTGAATAATTCTTTGTCGATTGTTGATACGCTTGATGATGAGACAGACGTACGGACACGCGTAATGCAGGTGGATGAATCGCCTGAGGTGTCCTACGAGGATATCGGCGGTCTTGGTGATAAGATTCTTGAGGTGCGTGAAGCCGTTGAGCTTCCATTGTCAGACCCCGAACGGTTTGACAGTGTTGGTGTTGAGCCTCCAAGTGGTGTGCTTCTTCACGGCCCTCCGGGAACAGGAAAGACACTCCTTGCAAAGGCAGTCGCCAACCAAACCGATGCGACTTTCATTAAGATGGCTGGTTCTGAACTTGTCCAGAAGTACATCGGTGAAGGTGCCCGTCTTGTCCGTGACTTGTTCCAGCTAGCAGAAGACAATTCGCCGGCAGTCATTTTCATTGATGAAATTGATGCAATTGCATCGAAACGCACCGGTTCTAAGACGAGTGGGGATGCAGAAGTTCAGCGAACGTTGATGCAGCTATTGTCCAGTATGGATGGGTTCGACGATCACGGTGATATTCGTATTATTGGGGCGACGAACCGGTATGATATGTTGGATGACGCCATTCTGCGCCCCGGTCGATTTGACCGTATTATTGAAGTTCCAGTTCCTAATGTAGAAGGCCGTGAACAAATCTTCCAGATTCATACCCGTAATATGAATATTGAGGGTGAAATTGACTTTAGTGAACTGGCAGAAATGACTGAAGGATTGAGTGGAGCAGATATCAAGGCTGTTTGTACTGAAGCTGGAATGTTTGCTGTGCGTGACGACAGGACTTCCGTTACTATGGATGACCTGATTGATGCGAAAGAGAAGATTGAGTCGGAAGGCGAAACCGACATTCCGTCGAAGACGTTCCACTAATACTCTTTTCCTTGTTTCTGTTTGCGGTTTTCACGCGAGTATCCCCGTGAATCAATTCGTTAAATCGAAGTAATGGCTCTTGTTAATTTCTCACACGGCTGCAACAGACTACAGGTGAACTTTTAACTATGTGGGGTGGGTAAGATGAGGTGACTCATTACCCCGAAGCACTCACACCAACGCGTTATACGCGGAGGAAACATAATGATGATACAGATGACCAATAGAGAGTTAGCCGTGTGTTTCGGGCGGAAGTGTACCGAGTACTATGATTCGAAATATGACATCCCCGAGTATCGAAACTGAAGTAGACGAAATCGTCACCGAAGAACAGCTTGAAGACCAAAACAAAAACCAACTTATTGAGCTTTCAAAACAATTCCAAGAGCGTCGTAACGAACTCAATCAGAAAGCCTCTGATCGCTCTTCTAAACGCGACGACCTCAATGCAGGAACAAGAGAGAAAGTCAATGAGGCGCAAGAACACCGCCGTAAGCGCGACGAAATCAACGAGCGTGTCCAAGACCATAAACAGGAACGCAACCGTCTAAACGAGCGTGCAGACGAACTTGCTGAAGAAGCCGAAACGATGTCCCGCGACCCCGGGGCGATTGAAAGTCAAATCGAAAGTCTCGAAGACGGCATTGAAGATTTAGAGTTCAAACAGCAGACTCAGGTTCTTGACCCTGATGATGAACAAGAAGTCATCTCACAGATCGAATCCAAGCGAGAAGAAGTTGAAGAACTCCGTGAGGAACTCGAACAGGCAGAGGATCCTGACGACCTTCACGAAAAGGCTCAGGACGCTCGCGAAGAAGCCAGTTATCATCACGATAAGGTGACTGAACTGGCAGACCGAGCGCAGAACCATCACAATCAGATGATCGAGTGCTATCGTGAAGCGGATGAAATCCGTGATGACGCAGACGATATGCACGAAGAGTTCGTTGAGGCTCAGGAAGCCGCTGACGCCCACCACGAAGCGTTCATTCGTGTCCAGCAGCAGATTCGGTCAATTGAGGATGTAAAAGAGCGCGAGCGGAAAGAGAAACGTAATCAAGAGCGTGAAAAACTTCGTGACGAAGCCAAGGAAATCTACGACCGGTTCAAGGATGGCGAATCGCTTGATGCGGACGACCTTCGGAAACTTCAGAAGGCTGGGATGATCTAACAGGACTAATTCTATAGAGTATGTTTGCTGATTGACTACCTGTAGGTCTGTATTTTCCTGATGTGTTGTTCTTCTTTTTGAGTACCAACGGTGGGGTCAAGAGGAGAAAAACGTCCGCAATCCTATAAACAGTTATACTCGAAAAGACGATAGTGAAACATAATACGTGAGCGAAAATACAATTCTTGGTATCGACCTTGGTACCACAAACAGTGCCTTTGCCGTACTTGATGAAGACGGAGAACCAGAAATTATCATCAACGAGCAAGGCGACCGTACAACTCCATCTGTTGTAGCCTTCGATGCTGACGATGCTTCCAAGCGACTCGTCGGTAAACCAGCAAAGAATCAGGCAGTATCAAACCCCAGTCGAACTATTGATTCGATCAAACGCCATATGGGAGACGAATATACTGTTGATATCGACGATGATGAGTATACACCAGAGCAAATCTCTGCGATGATTCTCCAGAAAATCAAACACGATGCTGAAGAATACCTTGGAGAAGAAGTGAATGATGCAGTGATTACTGTTCCTGCTTACTTCAACGACAAACAACGCCAAGCAACGAAAGACGCCGGCGAAATTGCAGGTTTCAACGTCCAGAGAATCGTCAATGAACCAACCGCAGCTGCACTAGCATATGGACTGGATGAAGATGACACCCAGACAATTCTTGTGTATGACCTTGGTGGTGGGACGTTCGATGTTTCAGTCCTCGACATCGGAATGGGTGTGTATGAAGTAGCAGCAACAAACGGTGATAATGATCTTGGTGGTGATGACTGGGATCACGCAATTATTGACTGGTTAGTTGAACAAGTCAAAGATGAACACGGTGTTGACCTTGAGCAGGATGAACAGGCAATGCAACGCTTGAGTGAAGCAGCTGAAGAGTCCAAGATTGAACTCTCTATTCGAAAAGAAACTACAATCAATCTACCATTCATCACCGCGGATGAAAACAACAATCCTATCCACGTTGAAGAATCTTTGACACGGGCAAAATTTGAGGCACTCACCGAGGAACTGGTCAATCGAACAGTAGAACCAACAGAACAAGCACTTGATGATGCCGGGTATGATAAAACAGATATTGATGATGTTATCCTTGTTGGTGGTTCTACTCGAATGCCAATGATTCAGGAGAAAGTTAAGACGCTTACTGAAGCAAAACCGAAAAAAGACGTGAACCCTGACGAAGTTGTCTCTCTCGGTGCATCCGTCCAAGGAGGTGTTCTTGGTGACGCAAAAGATGATATCGTCCTTGTCGATGTAACACCTCTGTCTCTTGGTGTTGAAGTCAAAGGTGGTCTTTTCGAGCGAATCATCGATAAGAACACGAAGATTCCTGTTGAAGAATCTAAAACATTCACGACTGCTTCTGATAACCAGACTTCAGTTGACATCTATGTCTACCAAGGTGAACGTGAAATGGCTGAAGAAAACGAACTTCTGGGCCAGTTTACACTCACAGGCATTCCACCAGCCCCTGCTGGAACACCACGTATTGATGTTCAATTCAAACTTGACTCCGACGGTATTGTGAACGTTACTGCTCACGAAAAGAGTTCGGGTACACAGAAGAAAATCACTATTGAAGGTGGTGTTGGCCTCTCTAATGACCAGATTGAAGATATGAAGGTGGAAGCACAGCAACACGCTGAGAAGGATAAAGAACGACGTGAAAAAATCGAAGCCAAAAACGATGCAGATGATGCCATCCAGAATGCAAAACGGATTCTGACTGAAAACGAAGTTGAAAGCGGTCTAAAAAATGAAATCCAGACTCGGGTGACAATGGTTGAAGATGTCATTGATGAGGATGCTGAAATTGAAGAAATTCAATCTGTAGTTAATGAACTCAACAAGAAAATCCGAGAAGCTGGAACGTATCTAATCGAATAGATCGCCTCCCAAAATTAAACGGAATAGTATTCTTCTCTACGACTCTGAATTCTTGTAGGTCACATCTAGTTCGACGTCTCTTGCATCACCTTCTAAATCAGCAACAATTCGTTCGACTACGCGTTCACCTTCCTCAGCCACTTTTGGGGTTACTTTTTTGATCACCCAATCAAGTGAAACAAGTCGAGGGAGGTCAATTGTATCGCTGTCAACTGACCGTGCATCGTATTCAATAATGAGCGATACGTTTGTCACGTGTTCTTTACCTTCCGGCGGTTCACGATCAGATTCTTCAATTACCCAACTTCCGTTTGCATTAATATCTTTCTTTACAGACCAGTTAATCTCTGAAGGTTCAGATACATTAGTCACCTCTGTCCGGGTTGTGTAGTTCAGCTTCCACCAAGCAAACTTAATCTCGTACTCTGTCCCTTCTAGCCCGTCTCCGGTTTGATTCACTTCACGCATATATTCTGTGTATGCGGTGAAAGATGGAAAGTCAAGGAGGAACTCATACGCCTCTTGCTTTGAGACGTATGTTTCTGTACTGATAATGAGAGATTTCACGTTTCTACTCTGTTTAACCACTAATGCCTAAAGAAGTTCGTTTAGAAGCAGCAAAAAATCTACTACGACCACAGAGGTCAATTTAAATTAACCCTGCAAAGCAGTTCTATATGAGTGGACTTTTTGATGGTATAACGCTTTATTTTGCCCGGGTCTTGGATCCAAATTCGTATCCATCATCTACTCCTGTGATGGCGTACCCAATAAATTCTTGAAAGTAACTGTTAGTTTTATTTGTCTCATCAGGGAATGTTGCATTGAAGTATTTCATAAACTTGTCTGCTTCTTTGTCTAACTCATCCCACGTTGACGGTTGCGCTTCAATAAGGGGGGCGTTGATATCGACACCGGTATCAGCGTATTCGTTAAGTCGCTTGAAGACCAGTTTTCCTGTCTGTCGTCTTTCATATTCTTCGTGGAGAACAATACCGCCGGCGTCAACAAGTCTGCGAACTTCTCTATATTCAAGTTCTGATTTTGATGTGTAAATTTCAACAACTGTGTGTGCGGCCTCGATGAGTTCATCATCTGGAGTTCCGTTCTGAACTTCACGAAGTTCATCGTATTGCGATTCGAAATCTCTTTTCTGCATCCGTTAGTGTAACCTAATGTATTCTTTATGATACGTCTTCGGGGATTAATCAAATTTGTAAGATGTTAAAGTGCGTTGTTGTGTTGATAATCTATCTTGGATTGTATTGACATATTCTTCTTCTACATCAATAGAAATAGAATTTCTACCCATTTTTGATGCTGAAACAGCTGTTGTACCAGATCCTGCAAATGGATCTAACACTGTATCATTTACGAACGAGAACATCCGTATCAGACGCGAAGAAATATCTTCAGGATACGGTGCTGGATGATCGTCTCTGTGTACTCCACCTATATCTGTCCAAATCTGTTGGAAGTATTGCTTATGTTTTTCTTCACTAATGACTGAGAGAACCCGTTCTTCTCTGGTGGGGGAACGATAATCGCCGGGTTTTCTGAAAATAAGTATGTATTCGATATCATTTTTGACAATGGCCCCCGGTTCATATGGCTTTCCAAGGAATTGTGCATTATCCCCTGTTTCTAAGGCTGCGTTCCCAATCTTATACCAAATAATCGGTGAAAGTGTATCAAATCCAATCTCTTGTCCTTGTTCTTGAATAGTAGAGTGTAGTGGTAAAACCCGATGTCGACCATGTTCTCGTCGCGAACGGAGGACATCACCGACTACAACACACATTCGTCCGCCGGGAACAAGGGCATCAAAGCACCGTTGCCAGACCTGTTTAAGCATATTTTGGAACTCGTCATATTCATCAAGATCACCAAGTTGATTTTCTGACGCTTCACCGTAATCTTTGAGATCAAAATACGGCGGTGATGTTACAACGAGTTCAACTGATTCGTTGTCAACATGTGTAAGTTTAGTGGAGTCATCGTGAAGAACACGGTGGTCTGTTGGAATAACTTCTATCGCACTTTCAATCTCTGTCATCCGCTTCGTATCTTTGGCTAATGAAGGCAGATCAGATTTGATATCCTCCCACGAAGAGTCAAGAAGGGCTTGACAGCTCTCAGGAATGTAGTTACGAAGTTCATCATCTCTCATTCGGTATTGCGTAGATGTTAGTTTCTCCACCGAGTAAGGATTTCGAGTGTCCGACCTTCACTCTTCAATTGGATTCAAATACTCTCTTCGCGTATGAACATAGTGAAAATGCAGTGTTTCTACTGTGATGAGACAGCTTCCGTTCCTGTTGAAAAAGATGGAGTCAAGGTGTGGTTATGTGATCGTCATATTAAACAGAAATTCGAAGAACTAGCGAATGTAGAGTCAACAGAAGAACTAGAATCAATTCTAACTGAATGACATCCTCGCAGCGTGAACAGCGGAGTTCTTTCCTTGAGTTTGGTATCCTTGTTTAGTTCAACAAGTGAATCACCCGCTCCCAAGGGTCAGGATGTTCTCCTCAACTGCCGATAAAAAGTGTTGAACGATGTTGATTCTTAGTCTCCTCGACGTCGGATACGTGAGTTATCTCCTGTAATGTCTTCTGTCGGTTGTGGCTCTGTAACTTCTGTTTCTGTGAGTTTGTTTTCGTCTACATCAGTTGCTTCTTCAAATGTAAGACCGGTATCCTCTGCAACGAGTCGGACGTGTGTGTCAGACTCTTCCGTCGTAATGAGGAGGTCACCACTTTCGCTAGTATAGAATTCCAGTTCGGTGAAATCCTCTGCCTCAAGCGTGTTGAATACGAAGTCATCAGCTTGTTCAGCAATAAGAGTCAGTTCTGGACGTGTTTCGGTTTCCTCAGCAGAAACTGATTTCTGTTCCATATCATTTCATATTGATTTCCCAACAGTGAAAAGCATATTCCTTGATAAAATAGAGCAGCGAGGTATGGTTGTTGAATCCTAATCGACGCGTCGTTGAAGGTACGCATAATCGTCAGGCACACCGGGATTCTGTAACTCCCAACCGTTGTCGCGCATTTGTTCAAGTCTTTCTTGCTCTTCTTTGAGAGCCTCAATCATTTCATCAATTGATTCGGGTTCAGCAGATATGTAGAGAAACTTTGCCCGAACACAGGTTTCTTCAGCTATTTGTTCAATGTTTTCATATTCACCACAACGTGGACATTCTTCACCTCTAATTTCTAAATTCCATGTGATTTCACAGGACGGGCATAGTCCGATTGGGTCTGGTTCCATTGTACTCGTAATAGGCTGAAGGGCCAATTAAGTCCGATGGCTCAGTTCTGGATAATTGAGGTGCTGAAAGTGTCGTAATGAGCGTAACTAGCTAAAGCATCTGCCAATTGATTGTACTGGCGGTTTGTTTCTGTCAACGTAACTGTCCCACCATTGTCTTCAATTGTCTCAATAGCACTTTGGACACGAACAGCTTCTTCAGCTACTCTCACTGGATAATCTTTGTCTTCGTTAATCGTTTCTTCTACACGGGAATTATCAGTGACTGCGTGAACAGTAGAGACACCATCGAATTTTTGTGCCGCTTCAAGTCCTTGTGCGAGGCCAGAAAATTCACCAGCAAGGTAGTCGCTCTTGTTAGGAATTGCTACTGCACTTGCGGTAAGAACTTTCCCTGTACTGTCTATGACAGCATAGCCTGCTGTTGTTGAACCAGATTGTTGCCGTTCAGATCCATCTGCATAGACAGTTACTGAGTCTGTTACAGGGCCAGTAGTAGTAAACCATCCAGAGATATCTGATTGGGCTCCGTGGCGGGCAATCCCCCGTGCAAATTCGTGATATGGATTCATATCTGTTGCCTGCTGAATAGTCATTCCAATTTCATTTTCTAATGTGGGGATATGATCGTTGACTTCCCAATATGGGCAGTGTTGAGAGTGAATGCGGATGAGGTCTGCTTCAATTCTACTTGCTGTTTGATGGAGAGCAGTAACGGCAGCCTCTTCAACTGCATCAATATGCTGGTTTTCATTTAGTGTCCACCCGCTAAACGCAACAGGTGTTCGACTCTCATCAATAACGATATAGCACGCTGCATGCCTATCGTCTTGACGCACCGCGGCAACGTGCATTTCTAACTCATCCCCGATAGAATCGGGCATCAATACTATCTTTGTCCTGCAATGAATTAAGACTTCAGAAAAATTATAATTATTTCTTTGGGGTGTGTTGCGTGATTAAATTTTGTCGTATAATTGTGTGTTTTCTTGCCCTCTGGCACACATTTCGGTGAGTATCACTTCCGTGTCACATTTCTCAGGGGGTTAAGCCGTTCAATTTATACTCTCGATACCCGTACACTTGATTCGATGAGCATTGGTGAATCCACCACGTGGCATGGTATTGACGAATTTGTTGAAGGAGTATTAGAAGCAGCAGAGAGTCGAATTCTTGCTGTAAATCCAACTGAAGATGTTCTTCGCGCTCTTGCACTTTCTAATACTGATGTAGATATTGATATTGTAGCGTCTGATGGAGTAGTAAAAGATGTCTTTTCTGATTTTATTGCCGCAAGTCATGCGGCTGCACACGTTCGTGATGAGAAGTTCACGGTTCGTGTCCACGAGACCGTTGAAACATCTCCAATCTTGACAACAGAGAAGTTCTATGCAACACCTGTCTATACGACAAGTGGTGTTATCGGAACTGCTGTTACTGATGAAGAATCTGTTGAATCAATTTATGCTGATGGTTCTACCTTGTTTGAAAATGGTGAAGAGTTTGATCTTCGTACACCACCTATTGACGAGGTGCGAGAAACACTTGAGGCAGAGGTTGGGGAAGAACTCTACTCTGATTTCGACAAAGTTCTGGAAAACTTTGATAAACTCGATATGCAAGATACTGGTATTGATGTTGTTGAAACTATTCTTCTCCTTGGTGCGCGTCAGGAAATCCTTCTCTATGAAGCGAGTAAGTGGGGTGAATCAATTGGATTGGCAAGTAAAGCAACGTTCTCCCGCGCTAAATCTCGGCTCGAAGATCGTGAGTTGATTGATACTGTTAAAGTCCCAATCGATGTTGGGCGTCCTCGACTTCGACTTCTTCTTGACGCATCTGTTGCTGGTGAAGAAGATCCTGTTGAACTTGTTCGCACTGCGGCAGACCGGTTTGACCGATAACAGCTGAAAGATTTTTATTCTGCTTATAATTCATCAATAACCTCGTTGATGACCTCTTCAAACATTGGTACAGGGATAGTCCGCCCTGTTAATTTTCTGACGGCAGAATAACTATTCGTTGGGATTTCAATCCAATCGGGATATCCTTGTAACCGGAGTAATTCACGAGGTGTTGGATGCCTTTCTCCGTTCACAAGTTGGTAATTCCACGACGCATTCGCTCTTAACGCACACGCATGAGGGTTAACACTCACATCCTGAGAACGATTTTCGTGCCAAATAGACGGCTCGGGTGGTTCCTCATCAACAATCTGTTGTCTTTTCTGTCTGATTTCCTCGGACGCTGTATATCTATCCGGTGGTTCATCTACAAGAATAGAACTCAGTTTTTGCCGGCGTTCTTCAGGTGTCTCCAATGCGTCAGCGTTTTTTGTGGGGATTGAGAAGTCATCTGGTTCTTGTTTAAACCCAACAATAACGAGTCGTTCTCGGTGTTGTGGAAGTCCAAAATCAAATGAACAGAGTACCTCCCAATCCACGTAGTACCCAAGGTCTTCTAACTCCGATTTTAACTGATTGAATAATTGTCCGTCGTTCATTTTCACGAGGTTTTCAACATTTTCAAGAACAAATGCGTCTGTCTCTTTGGTATCCAGAATCTCAATAATGTTGTAGAACAGATGGCCACGTTCATCTTGGAGTCCTTCCTGATCGCCCATAATACTGAACGACGGACACGGCCACCCCGCTGTTAGTAGTTCGTGGTCTGGTATCGTACTCTCATCCACGTTATGGATATCTCCTTCATCAACTGGCTCCCAATTCGCTTCATACGTTTCTTTCGCGTCAGTATCCTTGTCACAGGAGAAAACACATTTTCCACCAGCTCGTTCGGCAGCAAGCCGAAAACCTCCCATCCCACAAAATATATCCACAAATCGAACTGTCATTGATCGTCATCCTGCGGTAACAGGTTCAAATGTAAATAAGCGCCGTCAAACCCACATTCAAGAAAGAGTCGACTATTCTCAGTCTGCTGTCTGCGTTATTTTTTCTGGAGGGTTCTCTGCCATCGATCTTGCCTTACCAATTATTGCAGGACGAGCTTCAAAATCGATTAACGCGTGTTCACCAGTGTAGGATACATCGTTGACATAGGCATTATCATAGATCCACGAGACGAGACTCATAGTCTTGCTATTGAGTGGGAGATGGAGCCGCTCACGGTGTAAGTCAGGAAGAACCGTCTCAATCTCTTCAAACAGAGTATCGATATTCGTTCCCTCACGCGCACTTACACAGATAGGGTTCGCTGCAATCCCTCTGATTGCCTCTCTTTTCTCTTTGAGTTCTTGCTCGGTGAGTTTGTCCATCTTGTTTAGAACGACTAGTACGCGCCCCTCACGCCGATCTCGGAGTACATCAAATGTAGTAATCATCTTCTCTCGCATTTCTGGAACTGAATCAGTCGCGTCAACTACGAGGAGTACAACGTCAGCCCGGTAAACAGAATGGAGTGTTGACTGAAATGATTCAATAAGCCAATGTGGTAAACCACTGAGGAACCCAACCGTATCAGTTAGCACGACTTCTCGTTTCTCCATCTCTACACGTCGTGTTGTTGTGCCAAGTGTTGTGAACAACTCATCGTTTACTTCGGCTGTTGGATCAAGATCAGGGTGTAGATTTTCATTCTGACCGACTTCTAACTCCGCAGCAAGGCGTTGCATAAGCGTTGATTTGCCAGAGTTTGTATAACCGGCAAGTGAGATGATGTCAAACCCACTATCTCGTCGGTGTTTCCGTCTGTGTTCTTCAACGGTTTCTCGTCGATCGAGTTCTTCTCTGATTCGGCTGATACGATCTTTGATGTCGCGTTCACGTGATTCATCATATTCTCCAAGTCCCATGAACCCGGGTTTTTCATCACGTTTTGCAAGTGATGCTTTTGCCTCCGTACGTGGTAGTTCATACCGTAAGCCTGCCAACTCTACTTGTAACTCTGCTTTTCGAGTGTCAGCTCTTTGGGCGAATATCCAGAGGATGAGCCTGAATCTATCAATTACAGGTGTTTTATCTGGAAGTCGAAGGCCAATATTGTATGTTTGGTATGGGCCAAGGCGGTTATCAAAGATAACGATATCAGCATCTGTCTTGTGTACAAGGTCAGCTAATTCATCGACTTTACCAGCTCCAATATTGTATTCAGGGTCTTTCTCTCTTGACTGGACTACTTCTCCAACGACACGACATCCGGCAGCTTGAACCAAACTTCGAATTTCTTTAGTGTCTGCTTCGAGATTTTCACCGACTCGTTTGACGATAATAGCCGAAGGGTTGTATCCTGTCACTCACCTATGAGTACAACTCGCATACATTAAAACACAACTGTCCTGCGAGGTGAAGTTGACGTCCACAATCTCAGATAGACCCTTTAGTGTTGAGGACAAAACAGTTGGTGAGAAAATGGTCACGTGGTTTGATACAATTACACTCATTAATACAGACGGTCGAATTAAAGAAATCGATTCTGCCCGTGCAAATATTGATCAAGATGGCGCAGCTGCACGCATCTACATCTCACCAGATCGTGCTCCCAAATGGGAATATGAGGGAATGGAAGTTGTTGTCGGTAATGAGCAGGGAGATGTCTTATTCGCCGGGCAAGTATTGACAATCGATGATAGCCAGCAGAGTATTACTGATGAAGAGGGTGGTCACGAATACCGCTGTCTAAAAGACTAATTGAGACAGAAATTGTGACTGCTCTGTTCAGGCGCTAACTTATTTTTCAGAGTTTCCGAACATTTTGAGAACGCCAGCATTAACGAGATATCCAGACACACTCCATTGTGGAGCCTCGTGTCGACCTGACCAGTCGGATTCCACTTCAACTGGTGTTTCACTCACTGTACTATCCTGTGGTATCGTGAACCGGTGTTGAACCTCTATATTTTCATAGTTATCAGGAAGATCACCGCTAAGGAGTTCAGAAGATTCAACGATGAACATTACACCGCCATCTGTCTCTTCACGGTTGACAACGAATCCATCAAAACTGTCCTGACCACGGAGAGGTGTCTCTGGATCCACGATAAGACGAACAGTATCCTTTTCTGCAACCGTAGTAATGAATTCATTTCCACTAAACTGTGGAGTCGGAATGTGTTCGTCTTCACTCATTGTTTAGACCTGCTGACGAGCTTTGTCCGCGAGTTCTTCCATTCGGTTACTCAGCTTGTCTGCTTTATCCATCGGAGATTCACTAAGTGCATCTGCAATCTCATCACCAAGCACGTAAATGGCGAGTTCGTGTTTACTCTTTGGCTCTCGATCGTTAGAAGGTGTCACACCCATTTCGTTGTACTCTGAGAATTGGTCTTCAGTTACATCTTCAAATCCAAGAAGGAAATCTTTGACATTTGAAAGTGTACTGTGCAGGTCAAGGAGTTCTTGCTTGTGCATCACTTCATCATTACCCGGTCTTCCAGCATAAGTGTTTGCGCGACAGAGAGCAGCCTATTGGAGTGCAGAAAAATATTGAGGTTAAAAAGTAAGAGCTTTCAGGCTAATTCGTATTTCGGGTCTGATGTTGATTGCTGCTCTAAGTACGCATAAACGGAACCGTGTGATTTGCCTTGGAGAAACATTGAGACTGCCTGCCTCACCGTTGTAATCTCAAGATGTGTTCCAATAGCGGCTACAACTTTTCCGTTCACAGAGACAGAAGCCCCTGTTAATTCTTCCATCAGCTCAAGTGTTCTTCCATCTTTCCCAATAATTCTCCCTTTTTGCCGGCGGAAATCTCGATCATTTCTGGTGTTTGCAGAAATATTGATGGTTTGAAGTTGGAACGCATCGATGTCGAGTAGATCAAACGCATCTGTGGAGTTAAATCCATACCGTATCGCTCGGATAACTTTGGCCACGCGTTGTTCGAACACTGCATCATCTCCATCGATGATAATTGTCTCAACTTCTTCATCATACGTAACAGACGCATCCGGGCCTGCACGATGATCTAATTGATTAACGACTTGTTCTACGTCAGTAAAAGATGGCGGCACCTGAGTTGGCGCCCGCTCGTACTGCATAAGCAAGTAGTTGTTATCGGGGGGTAGATTTGAGTCTGACCCTTCTTGGGGTATGTTCACACGGGGTGTGTATTATTTTTGCCGAGTGATTTCAAGACTCGTTATGAGTATTGTTCTACTGTCTGCTTCAAGGAATATGTGGTCAGTTACAACGTTTTGAATGAGCGTGTGGGTTGTTGAGTCAGTGGATAAAATAATACGGTACTCGTCGGACTTATACATTGAAAACGTTTGAGTTTGAGGGATGTATTTTGTCTCAATGACTTCACCCTCAATATTGGCCTTAGGTGTTGCGGCGGTGACGTAGTCTTTAGGTTTGATGATAGACAAAACAGGCTCGTTACTTGGAAAGAAAATGTTCCCCTCCACGTCAGGGGTTGGTTCTGCTGTCGTCATCTTACTCTGAATTGATAATATGTATATTTAAAATTTTGTCTTGTCTTACACATCTCCGATAGCCACGTTCAAACAGCTTCCCAGCTAATGTAGGGCTACAATGGGGAATAGTGATCTACGAAAATTAGCGTCAATCAACGAGACTACTCTTGATGAATTATCAGGTAGTACGATTGCTGTCGACGCTCATCACTGGCTTTACCGTTATCTCACAACAACCGTCAAATGGACTGATACCGAGGCATACACGACCTCAAATAATGAATCAGTAGCAAACTTAATCGGTCTTGCCAAAGGTTTACCAAAAATATTGGAAGCAGATATCACACCAGTATTCGTATTTGATGGTGAACCACCAGAACTGAAACGTGAAGAAATTGAGGCTAGAAAGAAAGGCAAAAAAGAAGCTGAGAAAGCCAAACAGGAAGCCTTAGACGACGGTAATTATATTGAAGCCTCAAAGATGGAATCACGGTCTCAAAGACTAACTGGAACAATGATTGAGACCAGTATTGATCTACTTGAACTCCTTGATATTCCAGTTGTCCAAGCCCCATCTGAAGCTGAGGCACAATGTGCCCATATGACCGAGCAAGATAACAAAATTGATTATGCAAGTACGGGCGATTACGATGCATTACTGTATGGGTCACCTCTGACGATTAGACAGATTACAAGTAGCGGTGGTATTGAAGTAATGGATTATAGTGATACAGTTGATACACTTGATATTACCCAAGAACAATTAATTGATGTTGCTATTCTATGTGGGACAGATTACAACAACGGAGTCAAGGGATATGGCCCTTCAACAAGTTTAGATGCAATCCGTGAACACGATGATATATGGGGTGTGATGGAACACGATGAAGATGCAAAGGTTGAGAACGCAGAAGAAATTCGCAACCTTTTGCTCAACCCTGATGTGAAAGACCCGTCTGGATACTCGATTGAGCCAGACATCTCAGATGCAGATATCAGCACTGCAAAAGAGTTTGTCACAGAAGAATGGGAAGTAGATATCGAGGAGGTAGAACAAGGTTTTAACAGGATTCAAGATTGTATCGCACAAACTGGCCTTGATAGGTGGACGTAGATAGGACAGAGAAGTCTCTGTGGCTGTTTCTGATGCCTTTGTGTGCATATATGTGGTAGACGTAGCATAGGACACAAAACACCCTGACACGGCAAGTGCTTTCTCTTGAGGCGTTGTGTTAGTCAAATAGAATGTCTGCTGCTGTGTATTGAATATACAGCCTCTGTCCGTGTGTTTTTAACTAAGGACGTTAAAACTGGTGATAGAATGTTTGGTGGAGGTTTCGACCCAAGTCAGATGAGCCAGATGATGGAACAGTTCGGAATTGATATGGAGAATATTGACGCTGAACGCGTTGAAATTGAGACAGCAGACGGTGAAACGCTGATCTTCAATGCTCCTGAAATTTCTGTTATGAACGCACAAGGCCAGACTGTTTATCAGATCATCGATGAACCTGATGAACGGATTGGTGGTAGTGAAGATGGCGAGGAAGATGTTGATGACTCTGAAGGGCCTGAAATTCCCGAGCAAGATGTTGAACTCGTTGCACAGCAGGCTAGTGTGACTGCTGAAGAAGCCCGTGAAGCGTTGGAAGACTCTGACGGGGATCTCGCTGACGCAGTCGACCAACTCAAGTAGTTCTGGTGGTTAATTAACTTTAACAATGGCAGAGGCTCAGTCAGAAGAGGGTGATGGCGCAGACGAAGAATATCCTGTATATGAGCCCGAAGACTACCAGAGTCGTGACTATCCTCTCAACGGGCGAGTAAAAGTTTGGGATCCCGGTCTCCAACGATCAATCGATTCATCGCGTTCAGTTCCAGACGACTGTATTGTTCTTGAAGTTGAGACAATGTTTGTTGAACGTGAATACCTTATCCCAGTTATTGATGTCCGTACAAGTATCGTTGATAGTCAAGTAACGGCTTCTCATGTATGTCTCGGTGGCGCATACCCGGGTGTTCACGTTATTTTCCCTGTTTCAAATGACGAATATGTTGAGTATCGGCGTTCATTCACAGAGGAACGAGAAGAGTACCGTTTGAGAGATGGGCCGGCACCAGATCCAATTGACTCTGATCGAAAGGTAATCTGGGTTCAGAGTCCACATAACCAACATGCTCTCGCTGACACGCTTTCGCGTTAATTGTCAGAGAGAAACAGTATAATTTCTCACAGGTATTTTATAGATAATTGGGTGAGAGTGGTTTCTGTGACGGTTTAATATTGACTGACAGACTTTTGCTGCTATTTGCCTTGACGACGGAACAGTTTTCATTCATGCCACGGGTATTTCAATTAGATGGAAACGAAAGCTAACGACAGCGTTGAGATCATTTCAAATCATATTGAAGACGTAACTGACGAAGAGGTGGACGAGATTGTTTCTCGACCGTCTCATTTATCTAATCGTAGTCAACTGGACGAACATGAACCAATGACGATTGCATTGCGGTCTGATGTTTACTACGAATTCTGTTTTTCGTTTTCAGAAGATGGTGAATTAGACGATGAAACTGCCCCATACGTTGATGCCTTTTTTGAAGAGTCACTAGGTATCGAGATTGGTTCACCAACTGACGATGATGTGGATGAAGAATATATGGAATTGACTGTTCGCCTTTCCCCCGATACTCGGAGGAAGGTTACAGGTCACATTCGAAATAGTCGTTTACAAGTTAATGAGTTACCGACAAGTGGATGGTTCTGGACTCAGTTAGTCGCTGAAGGGCTAGAAAATTGGAATGAGTTTTAACCGTCTATAACTTCATCTGCTGGTGATTCGGTTGTTTCAGGTGTTTGTTCCTCGGTTGTATCTGGAAGCTTTGTATCGTCTTGTTTCTTCAGATCAGTTACTTCGGTGGGTGAAGTCTCTTTTTCATCGAGTGAAGAGTCAGTATTGAACCCAATTTGTTCCCAAGCGTCAGTCAAGAGTGTAATTACTGATTCCACGTTTTGTTTACTAACATCTTCGTGACGGTGGATTTTTGCATGGGCTTCGGCAAATCTTTGAATGGTTCCAGTCAAGTCTGATGACTGTAATCGCATTAATTTCTTGATGTCGTCGTCTTCAGTTTGCTCAATTTGAGTTGTTGCTTTGTCGACTATGGCCTCAACGCGTTGTTTCCCTTGTTCAGTCCATTCGGGTTCAAGTAATCTAGATGTGCGGATGTATTCGTATGCAAAATCGCTTGCGAATGGATCAGTAGTTACTGTTTCATATTCTGTCTGTGGATGGCCCGTTGTCAGTAGTACATCACACCCACCAAGAAATGTTTCAGGGGCAGATATCTGACTTGCAGGACTTCGGCTCAAATCCCAAGTACCGTTTCGTGGAGAATCTGTGAGAACAACTCCTGTTGACGGTTTTAGAACCGTTTTGATACCACTGTCCCGTACTGGGTATGTCTGACTATTCAACACGACTTGGAGCTCTGTACGGTCAGATGGGCGTAGTTTTGGTGCTTGGACAAGGTAGAGGACAGATGTTGCATCTTCAAAGAGAACACCCTCTTCAATCGTGTTTTCTCTTCGTTGCGTTGTAAAGAATAATTCATCTCCATCGATAGCTGGGGCGTTATACCACCGAACACCACCGAAGATACTTGTCGTCCGTTCAAATACAGCAGGGATATTCACCCGAGGAGAAGTAAAAATAAAGATATTGATTCTTCCACGGTGCCATTCTTCACCTGTACGAGGAACTCCACCAACAAGTTGGAGAGCCATTAATCGAGCGGCAGTTATTCCTTGGCCGTGATCGATTGTTGCAGCAACTCTATCTAAGGTTTGATCAGCAGAGACTGAATCGAGTTCAAATTCATCAAGCGATTCGTCATTCATCTATTAAATATATTTTCCGAGAGAAGTTAAGCACATTTCGAATAGTATAGTTTGAGTCTGTTTTTGAGTGTGGTCAGTTGAAAGAGTTAACCGCACGAGAATGTAATAAGAAGACGAATAGAGAGGCGGAGTAGTTGTCCCAGTTGAGCCTCGAATAGAAGCTAAATACACTATGTCACAAAACGATTCTTTACATACTGACGCTCCAGCACAGAAGATTGAAACAGTCCGTGCAGACGAGGAGATGCGACAGTCGTATATTGATTATGCGATGAGTGTGATTGCAGGACGAAGCCTTCCTGATGCCCGGGATGGTCTCAAACCTGTTCACCGTCGGATTCTCTACGCTATGCATGAGTCCGGTGTTACAAGTAATACCGGCCACCGGAAGAGTTCATCAATTATCGGAGATACAATGGGTGACTATCACCCCCACGGAGACAGCTCAATTTATGATGCACTCGCCCGGATGGCTCAAGACTTCTCTCTGCGTCATCCATTAGTTGATGGGCAGGGCAACTTCGGTTCTATTGACGATGACCCGCCGGCGGCAATGCGATATACAGAGGCTCGATTGTCACCAATTGGTGAAGAGATGCTTGCAGATATTGAGAGGAATACTGTTGACTTTTCCTCAAACTATGACGACCGCCTCGAAGAACCAGATGTACTCCCATCTGCCTTCCCGAACCTGCTTGTTAACGGTTCATCAGGTATTGCTGTTGGTCTCTCAACGAATATTCCTCCTCATAACCTTGGAGAAGTTATTGATGCGACAATTCATCTTATTGATAACCCGGATGCCGAGACACAGGACTTGATGGAACATATGCCGGGGCCTGACTTCCCAACAGGTGCAAAGATTGCCGGTCGTGAAGGAATTTATGACGCGTATGAAACAGGGAAAGGACGCCTCACAGTTCGAGCTGAATACCACGTCGAAGAACACGACCGGCGTAATGATGAAATCATTATCACTGAAATCCCGTACCAAGCAAACAAATCCCGATTAGTTGAACGTATCGCTAATCTAGCGAACGAAGGTGATCTTGGTTCAATTAGTGACTTGCGCGATGAGTCAGATCGTAATGGAATCCGTATCGTCGTTGAAGTTGAACGTGGATCTGTTACAGATGTTGTTGAAAATCGACTCGTCAATCAAGTGTTGGAAAAGACATTCAGTATCCAGATGCTTGCCCTTGTAGATGGGAAGCCAGAAGTTCTGACTCTGAAAGATGCTCTCCGACACTACGTTGACCATCGAAAAGAAGTTGTTCGACGCCGGAGCCAAAATGAACTTGAAGAGAAAGAAGATCGGGCACATATCCTTGAAGGGCGTCTTAAAGCTCTTGAACACGCTGAAAAGATCGTTGAACTCATTAGAGAGTCGGATGATCGGACATCAGCTATTGAAGCCCTACAAGACGAGTATGACTTCTCAGAGGTACAGGCGAAACACATCGTCCGAATGCAACTTGGAAGTCTAACTTCGTTAGAGGCCACAGAAATTGAAGAAGAGTACGAATCAGTCACTGATCGTATCGACCGGCTCAACGAGATTCTTGAAAGTGAACAAGAACTACTTGATGTTGTCAAAGATGAACTGCGAGATGTAAAAGCAGAGTACGCTGATGAACGCCGAACACAGATTGTTGATGCAATTGGTGATGTAACTCGTGAAGACCTCATCCCTGAGAAAGAGATTGCAATTGCAGTCACAAACAGAGGTTACATCAAGCGGATGGTTGCTGATGACTTTTCATCCCAGCACCGTGCTGGAAAGGGTGTGATTGGGATTGATCTTGATAATGACTATGTAACCCTTGTTGAACGTGTGAGTACCCACGATAAACTGTACTTCTTCACCACTACCGGAGATGTCTACGAAGCAAAAGGGTACGAACTCCCCGAATTCGGTAGAAATGCACGTGGAACTGCTGCTGTCAACGTCTTCGATCTTGATGATGAAGAACAGTTGACCTCGGTTACAACCGTTCCTGAAGATGAAGAACGTGAAGGAAAAGAACTCGCAATTCTCACTCGTCACGGGAAAGTGAAGCGAACACCGCTCAACAAGTTTGAGAATATTTTCTCAACTGGTATTCGAGCTGTTGGATTAGAGGATAGTGATGAAGTAGTTGATGCCGCTGTTGTCACAGGTGATGAAGAAATAATTGTTGGCACATCTGATGGTCGAGCGATTCGATTCCCTGTTGAAGATGTGACTTCGACAGGCCGTTCAGCACAGGGTGTGAATGCAGTCGAACTTGATGGAACTGATGTTGTTACCGGTTTTGCGATTGTAGAAGGTAATGAAGACCTTCTTACACTTACAGAGAATGGGTATGGAAAGCGCACATCGGTTTCGGAGTACACAACCCAGTCTCGGTACGGTAAAGGGTTGGCAGATATCAATACCGGTGATAGAAACGGAGATGCCAAAGGTGTATACGCAGTTGAAGATGGAGATGAACTGTTTGCTATGAGCGCCGATGGACAAGCAATTCGCACATCGATTAATGAAATTCAGCAGGTTGGACGAAATACAAAGGGTGTTATCGTTATGCGCTTTGATGAAGACGACGAATTCGGAGATGCAGCCGTCCGTTAAAAATAGCTGTTAGCAGTCGTCAATCGTTTTTGCTCGGTTGTTTTCATCAATTAGTGTTGTAAGCCGGTCAACAGAGAGTGGAGTATAATTGATGAGTTCTGCTGAAACATTCACTCGGTTTTGTTGGGAATCAATAAACGGATATTTTGTCAGATCGTTGTTATGGTGGTGGCCGTACAGTACCCAGTCACCTCCGGGGTTTGTATTGATTTCAGGGCTATGAGTACATCCAAACGTGTACTTTCCGTGTGTGAAGACAAGTGAGTCAACTACTGAAATTGGCAATTCTTCAGGGTGGAGGTCATCATGATTTCCAAGGACAAGGACAATATTACCTTGTAACTCTGGAACCCATTTACGGGCAGCCTCAGGCCCCCACAGTGCGAGATCGCCAAGGTAGAACACAGTATCAGTAGGGTCGACTGTGTTATTCCAGTTGTCAACGAGGGTTTCGTTCATTTCGTCAACATCGGTAAATGGACGGTTACAGTACTCAATAATATTTCCGTGTCCAAGGTGGAGGTCTGAAATGACGTATCGCATAGTCTTAGTACTTTATTGATCAGCGTCTAACTTGAAAAGTTGGATAGCAGCAAGGACAACTACCCGGTAGAGACGTCAAAAAATACTATACGAGTTGTTATTTGAATTTGAATAGTCAGAGAATGTTGGCCCATCAAGGCAAATATGTCTAAAATTCTCTGTCCAATTTAGCGCGTTCAACAAAGAATAATGTCGAAACTACAGAAGGCCTAGTTCTTCGAGTCGGGCGGAAATCGATTCGACAGCATCGCGTGCATCATCGGGTTTGCTTCCACCAGTCACGACAAGTTTGCCAGATCCGAACAGCAGAGCGACAACATCAGGTTCATCAAGTCGGTAAACAAGCCCGGGGAACTGTTCTGGTTCGTACTCAACGTTTTCCAGACCAAGTCCGATTGCAATTGCGTTAAGGTTCAGACGCTCGCCAATATCAGCACTCGTCACAATGTTCTGAACGGTGATTTCAGGAGTTCCGTCGATAGGGATACCAAGGTTCCGAAGTTCGTCGAAAACCTTGTCAAGACCCGCGTGAGCGTCTTCAACACTCTGTGCGCCAGTACAGACAATCTTGCCGGAGCGGAAGATGAGTGCGGCGGCCTTCGGGTCTTCAGTCCGGTAAACAAGTCCGGGGAACTGGTCAGGGTTGAAATCTGCGCCTTCAAGGTCTTGAGCAACGGATTCAAGGTCAAGTTCTTGACCGATTCCGGTCGATGCAACTACGTTTTCAATCTTAACTGATTCTCGTGGATTATCCATCTCGGCTTTAAGTATCCGGTATACCGGTTTAAAAGTTAAGGTTGCCACCCTTCTTCAGGCTGCTGGGGTTCTCCTCGGTTCCAGATGACTGATGAAGCCTCAAAATCTGATTCTGCTTCTTGTATTCCAATATCAAACAATGCTGTTGTCACCCGCGATTCATCTGGATAATTCACTCGGCCACATTCAGCTGAAATAGCTTTCAGAATATTTGCCTTTCCTAATGGCAGTACTACGCGTGTACGCTCATATGTCTCTGTCTCTTCAGGAAGAGTTCCAAGGATTTCAACTGACTCAATAATCTCTTCTACGATTAATCGATCTGGTGAACGACCAATAAGTGTATTTTTCAACCCAAGATGCGCAAGCGCGTTAGTAATAATCGAGTCGTGGAGACAGTATTCAGGGACTCTGGCACATTCTGGTGTGTCCTCTAACAGTGATAGACTTGTGCAAACCTGATTAGATAGCAAAATATTGACTGGTTGATATTCTTCAGGGATATCGTCTGACACTACCATTCATTAAGTTGATGAATAGTTAAAGCGGTGTTCCTTGACGTTGTTTCACCTTCATTGACCACGATTCCATTCTTCAACTGTAATCGTATATCGTTCAACATCGAATGGTTCTCCATCATCACCAACTACGTAGTGACGTAGTTGCCCTTCGTGCTGGCCTCCATTTTTGTTGATATATTTTTCAATTGCTTTCTGTGATTTTTGATTTCCCACTGCCGCACATACCTCTATGAATTCAAGCCCCAGTTCTTCAAATGCAAGTTCAAGAAATACTTCCCCGCGTTCTGCTGAATATTCATTCCCCCAGTATGGCTTTCGCAACCATATTCCAAATGTAGCATCCCGCTTGTTCCATCGTGGATTGAAAGACGTTGTACCAGCATACTCCGTATCACCTTTTACAGTAATCATATATGCTACTTTTTCTCCATTCTTCCATTCTTCACCTGATTGTTTGACAAATCTCTCTGCATCTTTCGTGGTATCATACCGTGAAAATGGAACGTATTGAATTGTTTCTTCTAAGTCTTCAGACGTGGTGATAAAATCATACATCTCTTTTGGATTGATAATTTCGGGCCGGATAGCATCTAGTTGTAACCGTTGGGTTTCAATTGCTACCGGAAGAGACGTAGGATGTGTGTCTGAATACATGAAACTCGACATCTTGTCTGAGTTAATGTTCCAAACTGTGGTGAATGTTACCCGAATTAAGGCTTTCAACAGTGCTTCAAACAAGAAATTAGTGTACAACTCGATTAGGGTTGTTGCTGCGACCAATGGGTGAGTGAATGCGTTTAAACTCTATCATAGATAAATACGTGTAGATGACCGACGAAAAAGGAACAATTACACTCATTCCGAGCGTTCACTACTCACAAGAACATTGCCGGCGAGTAGTTGACACAATCCGTGAAGAAGAACCGGATCTTGTGGCCGTCGAGCTTGGTACGCGTCGCTTCAACCGTCTTGAAGGAGGCGAAGATATCGATCCAAAAGAGATTGCCCGGGAAATGCCCGGTATCGCAGGGAAAATCTACGCTGCGTTCAACGCACTTCAGCGGAAGATGGTTGAAAACAACCCCAGTCTGGATGGGCAGGATGTTGATATGAAAGCTGGTGTCCGAACGGCAGCCGAAACTGACACTCCTGTCGCCCTTATCGATGATGAGGTCACCGACACGTTTGGTGATCTTATTGACAACGTTTCTCTCACCGATATTCCAAAGTTCCTTCAGCGGTCAAACGAGCTTGATGAAGACGAGGTTGCAAATGTTAAACAAGCTCAGAAGGATATGATGGATAACCTTGGGAGCATCGACCACGGTGATGATATTGAGGAGTTGACTGACCATATGCGTCGTATTGCTCCTGAGATTGTCGAAGTGATGATTGACCAGCGCGATAAATCGATGGCTCATCGACTCCATAAAATCCGTGAAAGCGGATATGATGTTGTGGCTGTTATTGGTGCTGGCCACCACAACGGGATTCTTGAGCATCTTGAACGGTTGGAAAACGAAGAAGAAGAAGTGGGTGACTTTGATGTTCCCATCCGTGAACCAGAAATGAAAGTCACTACTATCCCAATTAACTAACCGCAATTATTTTGCGGAGATTCTAAATTGGATTTTCGTCACCATTTCTTCATTTTTCACGAAACGTGAGTGATATCTTAGTTAGCTTTGAGTTTAGTTCCTCCGCTGCTTCACTATTGAAGTAAAAGATTATAGACGCAGGCAGATAATCCAATACCACTCAAATGTCTGGTGTAGAAGTACAGTTAACTGATCACGATGAATCATTAGATGGGGTTAAACAGGTTATTGATCGTCATAGAGATATTGAGGAAGGTGTTAGCGTCGTCAGGTTCATTTCTGATATTGATGACATCCCTGTAAATGATTCACAGTTAACTGAAGGTTCAAAAAGTCTATCAGAAACTGGTAGCAATGAGTTTGTTATTGGATTAGAACATCCAAGTGGAAAATTTTCTCTGTATCGTTTTTCACGTCCAACTCCCGGCGATTGGGAGGGTTCAGAAGTTAAGGAGTTTCTTGATTCAATTGGTGTAGCTCCAGCTAATTTGGAAGATGCTGTAGGAGAGCGAGTTGATGTTACGTTTGCTAATGGTGAAGTTGTTCCTCGTGTCCTTTACTCTGAGAACACTCAGAATGATATGAAAGAGATTAATTTAGCGATGGGATTTGTATTGTTAGTTAATGCTTGTGCCGTCTTACTCGCTCCTATACTTCCTGTGATTGGACTGTTTATTCTTTGGATTGTGTTCTTTGGATATCTTCGTTACAATCTCAACATAGTGAATCAATAATAACAATGAAAACGACAAAATACGTTGATGAGGAATTGAAAGAAGAACTGTTCGAGAGTCAAATCGACTCTGAAGCAGATGAAGCAACGTTCAGAGGCGCAAGTTCTACTCAAGATGGATCAATTGATGAACTGATACTTCATGCTGAACTATCTAGTGGTCGAAATATTGAAATTCCAATTGATGTCCCTGAACGAGTTGAATGGGAAGACTCAGAAGTTCACCAGTTACTTAACCATTTATCTATCACTACTCTTGATGAGTTACAACAAGCCGCCGGACGCAGTATTCCAGTATCCACAGGAGATGATGGATCGTTTGCATTGGATTTAGAAAGAGTTAGTAAAGATTCATTCCAGTCAAGAATACCAACTATTACTGAATATCAAGCCGATGCGATCACATTTGTATTAACAATCATTTCGTGCTTGATATTTGGAACTTTTATTTTTGACCTCGCGTTTCTGTTTGGATTCTTATTTTTTATTATTATTATCCATACGATTACGCCAAATCTTTCCTAATGTTCACTTACGAGGATCTTCTTTTGTTCCCGTAATTTCTACTACCCAAATAGTATCATCAGGATTCCATTCGCCGTTGATTTCTCTCCATTCATCTTGAAATTCTTCGACTGTATAATTACCTTCAGCATCTGCATCTTCGGGGGTAATATCTCCAAGTTTCTCTTTGTACACATTTTCAACGATGATGTATGCTGGCGCTTCATCTCGGGGAGTGAATAGATCGGTTGTTGCCCGATATGAGTTTCCTTTTTTCACTTGTGGTTTATCCCATTGTCGTCGAGTCTGTGTTTTGTCACCGTTGAGGACTTGTCTGATATGTTTAGGTGTAAATAGCATCTGTGAAATAGTAGTTTGCCACCGTAGTAGACATTACCGTTTGAGTTTTCATTCCCACGGTTTATTTCCGGGGATCGATGGCCAAAGTGGGTACCAATATGATTCGTCACTTTCAACGTCTAACTCTCCGTCAAGGACTGATTGGAGTTTGAATTCACGTCCGTTATCGCGGTTGTTTTTCCCGGAAGGGCAGAATGGGTAGAAAGAGCCGCGGCGGAAAGAGTAGACCCAATATGCACGTTCATTTTCTTTGGTGAATCCAAATACGACTGCGAGTAGCCGTGATCCGTAGTTTTGGTCGATGAACTCGTCTGCTACAGAGTATACTGCTGTAATGAGTTCTTCATAGTCTGTATCTTCGACTGTTATCCATTGATATCCGTGTGTATCCTCCGTGTGTGTAGCGATTGAACCACCATCACCAAGTTCTGCCATTTCTCTTGCTTCTTTAACAGCGTTATCGAATTTAGTGCTATCAAAGTTGGAGAAACAAAGTCCAACTTCATAGATTGGTTCGTATCCAAGATTAGCGTCCATTGTGAGGTGTGCAGTACTCATCCCGAAGAGGTCTTCAGGATCGGCTTCGGATGTAGCGTCGACAGTAGTACGCGTGCCGAGTAAACTGCGGATTGTATCCATAAAACCCATTATCATTATATCGTAGTCACAACTCGATTAAATGTATTCCGACGTCGGTGCTTTTCTGACCAGTCTATTGAACAGAACGTTTCTAATGGGGTATAGCCCTTGTTTTGTGCCGCAGCAAGCCATACAAAGAAATCCATATATTTTTATATTTGTAGTGTGTTACGTTTAGTTGCAATGTACGATCTGACCGGATTCCAGCGCGACCTAGTGTACGTCATCGCAGGCCTCGACAAACCCCACGGCCTTCGTATCAAAGAAGAACTCGAGTCATACTACGAGACCGAGATTCACCACGGGCGTCTGTACCCTAACCTTGACACTATTGTGGACAAGGGTCTTGTTGAAAAGGGACAACTCGACCGCCGAACCAACTACTACGCTCTCACCCGTCGTGGAAAGCGTGAGATTGAGGCGCGAGAATCGTGGGAAGACGAGTACCTCAACGCTGAAGCTGTCGCAGAGTAACTGTTCACAGATTTTCCTGTTTATTTAACAACTTGTTAGTCACATCTGTCGCTCAATCTTCCTGATAAGTGACGTTCTTATCGAATCATCTGTCAAATTGGTTTATTGTTTTATCCCTTTGAAACATAATAGAAATGATGAGTCTGTCGAGACCGTTTGCGACGTGTACTGCAATCGGTATTGAAATTCGAACAACAGCAGGGATAGGAGAATTAGCAACTTCACTAGAAAACCATCCGTATGAGTTCGATGCTGATACGCAACAACTTTGGTTTCAGTACGCGTTCAACAAATCAACAGGAGAACGATACGAGACACCGACACCTTCCGAACTATATACTGATTTAGACCCGGAAAACATCGTACGTATCGCAGTCGAAGTATATCCTGTTGATGATATTTATTGTTTAGATTACTACACATACGATACTTCTGATACGAATGAATTAATCGAACTATTTCGGGACACAATGCCCCAACAAGTAGCACAAGAAAAAGAAGTGAGTGTTTTGGGATATCAAATGTTTGATGTTCCACATCCACTTCTAACTCCTAAAGATATTATTGATCTATTAACAGATCATCCAGAGATAGAAGGTAGAAGTGTAGATGATGCTTTCTTCCTTGAATTTGAATTTGAAGGAGTTGAATACGCGGTGAATGAGATGGGAGAATTAATCCCCAAATCAAACCAGTTGTATGAACCACAAGACAACAATAGTGAGTTATTTGAATGGTTGAACACAGCGGTAGAGCAAGTCCTTCCTGAATCACCAAATTCCCTACGAGTTACAGGATTACCAGAATGGTGGGGACGAAGTGTTGCTTTCGTTGATGACGATAACGCGTATGCAGATGTTGCAACAATAGATATGTCACCATCTCTTGCCGGTGATACTACAGAACAACAATGGCAAGCTGCAAAGTCTATTATTGGAAGTGTTTCTGGAATTGAGCCTGAAGAGTTCCACAAATTTGGAAAAGTATACTTTGACCTTATGAAAGCTTCTGCATTTGGGCTTAACCACGCTGATGCACAAGGAAAGAAAGAATACTTTGAAGAGTACTATGATGATGCCTCTGTATTCAGTGATTTGACTTCACCATCTGACCCATATGCTATCTCGGAACCAGAAGACATTGACGGTGCTATATTTGATATGCATCAAACATCAGCACTCGCATCAACAGCAGTTGAACTATTGAATACTCTGTACGAATCTGAACAAATTACAGTTGAAGAGTCAAACAATATTATTGAGTGTTGGTTGATTCCTGATAAGGTGAAATTCAAAGTTGAACTCGAACGTGAGAGATCTTTTCTCCCGGGATATTACTGTCCAATTCGCCCCTTGATGTACGGAACAGTAACCGAAATTGAAGTACTGGAAAGCGCAATTGAAGATGAATCAATACACATTTTCGAACAACGACAAAACCGTATCATCTTATTCCGTGTTGATGAAGTCGTAGAATTGCGTATTGGCGATCTCGAACCGTTATTCGAAGAGCGTATTATAAACCAATGAATTAACTCATTGACGACTGTTCAAATTCACCAAATGTAGCTTGATACGTTTGAATAGACGACGTATTATCTGTTCTCTCACCGGTTAAATGGAGTAACAGTTGATCTGCAACTGCTTTGGCAAGGAGTGGTGGAACTGCATTCCCGACCTGTTTCAGTTGTTTTGATTTTGACCCTTCAAAAACAAAATCATCCGGGAAGCTCTGAAGTTTTGCACATTCTCGTACAGTTCCCACACGGGGTTCGTGCGGGTGGACAAACGGTGCGCCGTGATTTTCTTTAACAGTTGGTGCAGGCTTATCAGGGTGAAGACGCCGCCAACTATCTGAGTATCCATCATACAGACTTTCCCCATATTCGAGTTCATCAAGTTTTGCAGCAGTATCTTCACTATGTTCTGTAAGTGTATCTTGATGGTTTGGCGTACTATTATCAATCTCACTCAATGCTTCTCCAGCTGTGTATGGTGATTCAACAGTGGGTTCTGGATAAGAAAACGTATGTTTGGGTTTGTGAGCAACAATTATGACTCGTTGACGTCGCTGGGGAACCCCATAGTCTGCTGAATTGAGTACTTTCTCGTGGTGAATGTATCCACCTTTTCCTAGTCGTCGACGAACCATTTCAATATATGGTTCACCTGACGGTGTACTTTTAGACTGGATTCCAGTGACGTTCTCCATTACGGCGTATTCGGGCTTGACGTATTCAACATAGTCAAGGAAACGGGAAACGAGGGTATCTCGTTTGTCCCCGTCTTTTCGTTCACCTGCTTTAGAGAACCCTTTGCAGGGTGGCCCGCCGATAATAATATCAATGTCATCAATTGATGGAGCGTTCTCTAATTTGAAGAACTCTTCTGGTGGCGTTTCAAATAAATCGACTTGCATAGCGGTGCTATCGTTGTGGTTCCGTTCGTATGTGTCGAGGAAATCTGGATCTCTGTCGACACCGGCTTTCACGTCAAATCCAGCGTGTTCAAATCCAAGAGAAAACCCGCCGGCTCCACTAAATAAATCTAGCACTCTACCCGTAGCTTCTTCCATAGCGACTATTCATAGTAGGTTAGAGGAGAGAGGGAAAATGGGTTTTGCTCGGGGGTGTTGAGAATGTTCAACCCGTCTTAACAGGTGTTGCAGAAGATGTGATAACTGCAATCAAGCGTTTAGGATCACGAGTTTTACTTTCATTTCGATGGGCATAGAATACAATATACCCATGTGATTCAAGAATGCTTTTCGAAGTTTGAGCTGCAAGCGTTGTATTTCTGGAGATATCTTCAGAACTGAAGTCGATCTCGAATTTCGCCCTCCCTGCATCAAAAACGCGTCCATCCTGACTATCGAGTGTATCTGTTGTCCGTTCTTTTATTTGACTGTCTGGCCACCGATCTCCAGCCGCGGACATATGACTCTTACAGGACAGTTTTTCGTTCACCAAAACAGTATCAGTAGCGTCTAAACTTATGCGTTGTCCTCCGACCAATATGAACCTAGATTCCATCAATCCGAGACACATATGAATTCGTTGATTCAATAACACAGAACGGTTAAATTGCCGCCGGCCATAGGAACTGATGACAAAATGGTGACAGCGGATAGTTCCGAAAGCCAGCAGCAGGCTCAAGAAATTATTGATGAACTTTCAACTGATGTTTCTCTTCGACATGTACCTCATACAACGAATGGATTGACTTTGTATCCGTTTCATGGGCAATCTGTCCACGATAAAATTGAGATTCGTCCACGGACACTTGGTGTTGCAGTCGATGGGTTAGAGGAGTATCTTGATGAACGACTAATTGACACACACGAAGTGGGGTCAACGTATTCAAAATGGGACGACGAATTTGCTGATGGGACTCATGGACGTGATGATTCTCCAATTCTTGAAGGGCCGATTGGTTCTGCAAGAGATGATGATGAAGCCTGTCAGTTCTGTTTTAGAAGTGATTACGTTCGTGCGGCTGTACGTATCCTCTCTGGTGGTGGTCACTTTAATGAAGATGAATACACCTTCTATGAAGCCGTTCCGTTTGGTATTCTAAAAGGCCACGGAATTGCGATTGCGATTGCTCCTCTTCACCGAACACTCGATAAAGCAGAAAACCCCGATTTCAGTTATATTTCTGAGGGTGGGACTGATGGATTCCAACTGTTAAACGAAGAATAATTTTCACATCAGTAGTCGTGTGAAACAGTTCTTAACAATATATTCAGCTAAATCCAGTAATTGCTTACAGATAGCAGTTGTAGTAATAGAGTGAATGCCGTTTATTGCAGAAGACGAAGAAGAAGACCTCGTTACACCCCTTACAGTCACTAGCGATGATTTACTCGCGTGTCCTGTCTGTGAAGCCGAAATGACGGTTCGTGAAGCACACTATAGAGACGGGGATGTGTTTATTGCTCGTCACTTTGTTCACGACGATGAAAATGCAGAATGTCCGGGGGAATCTGATTCCCATCTTCGAATGAAGGCGATTGCTGCATCTAAGCTCAAACGCGAGTATCCAAATGCAGATATCCATATCGAATACGACATTGGTGATAAGATTGCTGATGTTGTTGTAGAGTTTTCGAGTCCAAGAGAACCACTTGGAAACGGGATCGCTGTTGAAGTACAACATAGAAATCGATCAAAGAACCGTGAAAAGACAACGGGATATTACCTTGCAAACGGGTATAGTGTCCTGTGGTTAGAAAAACATCACTTCCGTGGAAAAGATGTTCGTATTGACCACATTATACCGGTGTGGCCTGCCGCAGTTAAACACGCAGACTATACAGAAAACTACCCAGACGTATTCACAAAAGAAAATGATCCAGTTCAAATGCTCATTCCACTACCCGAAGCGGCTAAACGTATAACAGCCGCTGAACGGAAAGACTTGAGATGGCATTGGTTATTGGGTAGAATTAATTCTAAACGTGGAGATGTCTCTGAACCCTCGAATGATGGGTCGTGGAATGAAGCCGTAACTACCCGACTTGGTAATCATGGTGAGCTCTCGTTGCTTGAGACACCTGACGGAGCACACGTCTTCCAATTCCGTAAGACAGGTATTCAATTTGAGGATGCAGATATTGGTGTTCGATTAGACAATCGGATTGATATTGCGCAACTCGTTGAGTTTGCGTTAGCAGTTGACTCCCGTTTTCGAAATGCGTCACGTGCATCATCAACAGGACACTGGAAAGAAATAGAAAAGAAAGGCCTTGGTGGTGGACAGTACCATACCAAATGGATTCTGTTTTCTCTTGACCCTCAAGGACGCCCAGCACTCAAACTATCTAAAAAGGATCCAACTATTCCAGACATCCCTATTAGAATTGAAAGAGATGATATCGAAACATTATTTGAGTTTATTGCAGAGATTGCATCACGAAGTCACTCAAGTGCAATTACACGAGCGTCAAGACGGGTGATGCCGTCAGAGCCTCATTCTTTTTTCTCTAAGTGAACGTGACTATCGACGCGGTTAATTCGACTAATTCTTTGAAGAGAGGTTTTAGCCTTGTTTCTTCCATAACTAACTTCGAAGTTAGTGATTCTCAATCTTCATTTTCTGTTTCTTCGTTGAGTCGTGCAAAGCTTTCCTCCATCATTTCGAGTTGAGCCTCACCAATCAATTCATGAATTTCATCGGGTAATTGTGGCATATTAGAAAGATACGTTATCCACCGCGGTAACTCGACTAACATATCTCGGGTGGATAGGCTTGAATCAGGGAATTGAGCTACTGTTTTGAAATATGCAAGTTTCTGCTGTTCATTTGGAGGCCCTACAAATACCCTGAGTGAACCTCCACGGTAACGAATGTAGACAACTTCATTAGTATCGGTAACACCGTACCATTCAACTGGAATACTTTCTTGTGTCTTTTCTAAATGTGTGAGGTTGATATTGTTAGTGTATTCCCCTTCATCACGACGGAGTACTTGTTGTTCCCACCGTGGTGGTGAATAACTGTCTACTCTTGTTTGAACTTGTTTTCTGAATGTTTTGATGTCATTGACATCATCTGGTGGGTAATCGTACTTCAAACGAGAACGCACAACTGATTCGATCGCTAGTTTTCGGTTCCATCCGTGGCACCTCAAGTTGTACTTGTTGTCAACAGCGACGACGTGTGAAGGGTTATGAACAATTTCAAATGTAACTGAGTCACCTGTGTCTACTTGATTCCAGATATCGTTGACATTATCTCTTGTCACAGGGTATGTTTTCGCTAATTCCCCTACCATTTCCCACCAATCATCAATAAAATGATGGTCTCGGTGTAGTATGACCTGTTCTGAACTCATTGTACGATTATAATTACGCCAGTTAGTTCAACGTTTGTATTGTCTATTTACAATTCGTACTTAATCTCTCAATTGTTCTGCTGATTCAAGATTTGGCGCCCGTGGATTAAACGCGACATCCGCAATCATTGGACTCAGTAATGCAGGTGCGAAAATTAAAATCACCACACCCGGGTACACAGATGCGACAGCACCCATAATAATCATATAGAGGATGAAAGCAGAAATCACCGTTTTGTATCCTGATCGAGTCAGCTTGAATTTGGCTCTGTATGATCTGGTTTGTTCAAATTTAAACCATCCACGGTTAAGCATAAATCGAGACCACAGGTATGATGGTTTCAAAAAAGATTTTTGAGGGGGGAGATGAAGTCTCCATTCATCACCAGTATAGACAACAGGAATGTCTTCATTGATTAGACTACTTGGTTGTGTTCTTGGGATATTTAGCTTGTCAAGGAGTCTAAACAAGGCTGCATCGTTCGTTGTTGGGAACTTTAGTGTTGTTTCCCATTGACTCCCATCTGGTGCAAGATACTCTATTTCAATTGATTCAGGAAGCCCATCCGTTTCACCGTGAACTTCTAACCCATCTACTTGGTTAGAGTTGAGTGTTCGGGTACTTGTACGAACTTCTGTAACCACAGCCGTATCTCCTCCAATATGTTCATTATGCCCGTCAATCCGACTTGTTGCTTGCTGAATCTTCTCGTCGACTTCGAGTGCCCTATCAATTCGATCTTCTTCTGCTTCGACGGTTAGTTCACTTTCCTGTTCCACTGGCAAATCACTGAAGTACAGTAGAGCATACGAACATAAAAGAATCAACATAGAGAATATGTCATTTCAAGTTATTTTGTTTGAATGGTGTAGAATATCAGTTTCGTGTATTGTTTTGCAATCGTTACGTCGAAAGTTATCCAAAAGTATTATTATATTACAGACACCCACTGGTGGTATGGCAAATGAAAAAACGCAAGAAACGCGGTACAAGCTCAGTGAGGAAGAACTCCTCGATGAGATCCGACGACTTGCGGATGAACTTGGACATATACCTACATCAACAGAGATGGAACAGCAAGGCAATCACTCATATACAACGTATGCGAACAGATTTGGTACGTGGAAAGAAGCCATCACGCAATCTGGACTTGATCCAAATAAACTTCCATCTGCTGGCCGATCAACAACCCCAATTAGTGACGAGGAACTAATTGAATCACTAAAGAATCTTGAGAAAGAAGTTGGGAAGCCTCCATCAATTACTGATGTTCGACAGGTTGGAGACTATTCACCAGATACGTACAAGAAACGATTTGGGACGTGGAAAGATGTCTTATCAAAAGCAGGTATTGATCGAGACGCGTGGTTAGACGAACGAAGCCAAAAACAACGGAAGAAAATTATTAGCGAACTCCAGCTTCTTGCTGAAAAATTAGGCCGTTCACCGTCTCCAGCGGATGTCGATGAGTATGGGGATATCTCTACATCTGGTGTTACAATGGAAATGGGAACGTGGGAAAAAGCTCTCAAAGAGGCAGGGTTAGAAACCACGTACACACCAGTTCCACAAACAAGTGATGATGAAGAATATTTGGCGGAACTCCGACGTGTTGCAGACACTCTTGGCCGGACGCCAACCACCAAAGAAATGTCACAAAAAGGCGAAGTGAGTGCCAACGTGTACCGCCGGCGTTTTGGAACGTGGAACGCAGGAGTCCGTGCAGCTGGATTAGAACCCCACGTGAAAAACCGGATTACAAAAGAAGAGTATATTGATGAAATCAACCGACTTTCAAACGAACTTGGACGGCCACCGACGAGTACTGATATGAAAAAACACGGTGAATATTCTGTTGTTACAGGAAACAAATTGTTTGGTGAGTGGAGAGATGTTATTGCTACTGCGGGATTTGACGAAAGTGAAATTGATACACTTGGGAGTGGGAGAAAAACAATTAGTGAAAGTGAACTCATTGATGACCTCCAATCTGTAGAAGATGAAGTCGGACATCACCCGACAACTGCTGAGGTTGGGGAACACGGTTCTTACTCATATGCAACTTATGTGTCTCGATTTGGATCATGGAACGATGCTCTGAAGGCTGCGGGGATGGATGTCGGTGATACACCTCCACGAGCAGAAATTAGTAAGGAAGACCTTATTACAGAAATTCAGCGGTTGGGAGAACAGTTGGGACGACCACCGAAAACAAAAGAGATGAACAGTAACGGCAAATATCGGGCCTCGACGTATCGTTCAAGGTTCGGATCATGGAGAGAAGCACTCAACGAGTCAGGGTATGATGAAGATACAATTCGAAATACTATTGCGGGCCGTATTCCAGAGTCGGCACTTATTGAAGAACTTCAACGTGTAGCCGAAGAACTGGGCCGGACACCGTCAACAAACGATATCAACCACCACGGAAAGTATTCGATTTCACCATACCAGAACCGCTTTGGATCGTGGAGTAATGCGATTAAAGCAGCTGGATTAGAAAATTAACTGTCTATCGATTCATCTACTGGTTCTGAATCATCTTCATCAACTTCATCTCCTGTGACAGCGTGTTCTGAATCATCTTCATCAACTTCATCTCCTGTGACAGCGTGTTCTGAATCATCTTCAGAAATAAACCGATTTAACATTGTGATTCCAGTTACACTAATAATCCATTTTATTTTTCGTTGACTGAGTGTTTTTGGGATGTCAACAAGGGCGTGAAGTCCTTTTTGAACTTCAGCAAGATACGCAGTTATACGTGCAATTCGATACCCTCCAAAGAGTCTATGAAGCATACTGGCTTCAAAGATTTGTAAAACACGTAATCCCTCCATTGCGGCTGCGCCGCCACGGAATACTTGAAATACTCTCCCAATAACACGGAATACAGCAAATAAGGGGAGAACTAGTAGAATATGGAACCATTTGTCTTTCAAGAACTTTTTCTTACTACTGTACAGAATAAAGGCTACCACTAATTCAATAACGAAGTATCCCAACACAAATCGTTCTACCCACGTTAGTAATGGATGGTAAAAATCTGTGAAGAAAGTTACAAATAGATATCCTATCAAAAGAAGTAGAACAAAAGGTAGCATTCGGTGGAGAGCATCATTGCACCCAATTAGCCATTCTGGTGAATCATCAGAAAACTTCTCATGGTCTCCGCCCATTCATATTGAACTATAACTTCCATTCTTATATTATAATTGATGTTTTGGGTACAACTCACAGAGAACATAAACCACTACACAGCAATCAGTACCTTGTTGGGTTTCGCACTTGACTGTCGAAAGAAATCAGCACTGAACCGGTATATCGAGTAGAAGAACAAGTATAATATGAGTGCCATTCCATCACTCCCACTGACAATAACTCGTAGAAGAAGCCCGCCAAACAACACAAAATTGAACATCAATTCAACGAGTTGAAACACCCAGTTTAGACAAAACAAAGATACCCCCCTGACAGATTAATCTGATAATTGAAGTCTATAAATACCCCCACCACAGCCACAGTAAACATAAGATGAACCACAATCAACACAAATCATTGTGCGACCATCGTAATCAGGATGAGCCCAGTAATCATCGCTCACGAATATAGAGTCGAATCCAAATTTATCAAGAAGTGGCCTCATATCCAACATTTCTGGTCTGTGCCACGCTTCAACATAGACTTCCTCAGCTGATGTGTTCTCTTTTAGTGTACTGATTACGTGTGAAGTCATTTCTGTCCCATAGCCGTTCCCAATTGATTCTTTTCGAAGATATGCATACCGAAGTATCGCAAACTCTGTGGAAACAGTATGTGGAATTGGCCGGGAAAAGTGTTCACTAAGAGTTTCATCACCGCTATGCAACGTGTAGATCATACACCCAACTTTCTTTCCTCCAGCTGTTAGAATGATTCCACCAGCGTTTGGATCATTCGTATCAGCTGCACGTTGTATTGTTGGTCTTCGAGATTCTGCTCGTCCATCCAAAACGTGTTCACTAATTATATCGATTGCATCGCCAATATCTTCTGGTGTTATTTCTTGAATTAAAAATTGACTTGACATCTTGTACCAATTGTTCAGCCCTGCGGGTTAAAATTTCAATCGGTGATGTGACTCTACTGTGGATATCTTCGCAAAGAAATATAGGGGCGGTGAGATTTGAACTCACGATAGCCTACGCCACCCGAACTTGAACCGGGCCCCTTAGACCAGACTGGGGAGACGCCCCTTCACACTCTACTCTAATCAATCAATGGACTTAAAATTCTTTATTGGTTCGTTTTGAATGCTGCTTTCCTTATTGGACGGTGAATACATATCTAAGTGAGATTTAGAGTACGTATATGGTTCAGTTAGAAGTTGATGTATCGCCTGAAGAAAAAGATATTCAAACAGAGTATGGAGAAACAACAGTTGAAGTAGTTGAATGTCGGTGGTGCAACTACGAAAAACAAGTTGATGATATACAATATATGTCTCGTCACATCAACGAGCAACCTGCTGACTTTGTGACTTGTACCTGTGGTGAATACGATGTTTCAGCTACAGTCCCAATCTGTAGTGATTGTCTTACTGATTCTATTATGAACGGTGAGACACCTCAGTGGGATGAATCTCAAACAGAGACGGTCGGGACTGAATTTGGTGATGTTGAAATTGAAACACAGATGTGTGACTGTTGTGGGGAGCGTCGTTTGGCTGAGGAAATAGAAGAATGGGGTGCAGGAATTAGTAAGACATCTCACGATTATTCAACGTGTGATGGGGGGAATTATAGTGTGGAATCAACATACAATGTTTGTACGTACTGTGCAGACTCACTGTTTGATAAAATATTAAAAGAGTTTGAATTTATCCAAGGGAATCGACTAATCAATATTGAATCAACATTAAAACTTGGAGGGGTACTTACGACAGCGATTCTGTTGCTTATATTTGGAATTATATTCGTAATCTGACGGTGAACCAGTTCACCATTCTTCGTCTTCTTCCGGTATTTCTACATCAAGTACGGATAGATCAAGGTGATTACCATCGGCATCGAATGCTTTCCAAGAATCCATAGTATATGGTGCGCCGACAATCATATGGATACTTCCATATTCAAAATGTTGAAGATCGGTGTTACTGGGACGCAATACCCCATTCGGATGTGAGTGAACTGATCCAGTTCCTCTACTGTTGAGTGGTATTGAGTACTCAGGAACTTCTGCACTAAACGGGGTAGAAGATGTTGCGGGCATCAAAAGTATTTCAGTAATAATTCGTCCATCTTCAGGATAATTAAGGTCAGAAGAAGGGACTGCACGAAGGTACGCAAAGAACTCGTTGGGATGTGTATGTTTGCACGCATCGACAATGAGTTGAAGAGTGTCTTCAGCAATTCCGATGATATCTGAGTTTCCCATTAAACACTTATTAGAGTCGTATCATAGTGAACGCTTCGTATAAAGCTGCAACCCAGAAGTTCATACCTCTATCCGTGTGAAATTGGGTATGGTTTGGAAGAAAGTAATCAGTGGAATGATTCTATTCGGTACTGGAGTTGGAACAGGAATCTTGGCAGCTGCTCAATTTGGATTAGCTGAAACATCATACAATCTTGTTGTGGAAGACCCCCGTGGAAATGAAATCAAACGATATCAACTTGACGGGGAAGATGATACTGTTGGAGAAATTCCAACTGAATAATGGTCAACACGGTGAGTTTATGTTCTTGGTAACTGTATAATCTATTGTGGCCGAAAAGGCCGTCATATGCGCTGGTCACATCAATTGGGATGTGGTCATACACACGTCTACAGTACCGGATCCAGACTATTCCTCGGATATTTTGCTTGATCATGCAAGTTGTGGAGGAAGTTCAACGAATACAGCTCTTGCACTATCCTCGTACGATCGTGACGTAATGGCTTACGGAGCTATTGGCGATGACAAATATGGTCAACGCGCAGTTTCTTCACTCACAGAGCAAGGAGTTGATGCTATTGCATTGGATGTTGAAGACGATACAACTCTAATATATGCTATCATCACTCCAGATGCTGATCCTCGTTACTTGGCTAAGTTTGAAGATGTTGGTGGATTTGGCCGTGATGATTTCCCTGATGAAAAATGGGAGGTCGCAGATCACGTTCATGTTACAACATTTAATGATGAAATTGCAGGTGAGTTAGCTCAAACAGCCTCTAAAGATGGTAAAACTGTCAGTTTCAATCCGACTCAAAATTATGAGTCACAACAATTCACAGATGTTGTTGATGCTGCTGACGTTATCTTTCTAAATGACCGTGAAGCAGAAATCTTCCGTAGTCGGTATGACTTTGATACTGTTCTTGAAGATACCTGCATCGTTATGACTCACGGAGCATCAGGAAGCACTGCGTATGTTGCTGATGAGAATATTACCCATTCAGGGTATCCTGTTGATGATGTAGTTGATACTATTGGAGCTGGAGACGCATTCTGTGCTGGCTTCCTTGATAAATGGTTGAGTGGTGAAGACCCTGATCTTGAACAGGCATTAGCAAAAGGAAATGCTACAGGTGCTTATTCAGTTACACAACCCGGGGCACCAGACTCTATTGATACTGAATACGTCTTAAACTTAATCAGCAATCAATAAGGGTGAAACCCCCTTCAAGAGTGAATTGAGTCGTAATGAGAGAATATTGCTGTCTGCACAAAGTATATTTGCCAAGGATATCTTGGTATGAGTAATCAATATGTTAGTACAGACAGAGACGATTGAGGCAGGACTATCAAAAATATTAACATATGATGATATTGTCTGGATGAGGTTTGGCGATGAATTACACTTTCGCCTGACTCAAAACGGCATATCTCCAGAGTGCATTTCCGAAGCTTTTGATTTTCTTGCATTATACGCTGACGAAGTCGAGTTACAATCTGATAGAGACGGTGCTGTACTGGTAGTTAAGAACATTATGGACGGTGTTGAGCTTGTTGAAGAAGAATCAATAGAAACAAACAACGAAAAAGAGACTCAACGCGTTGGGTTTGCTTCGAGTGATTGAATATGCACTATTTGAACATACATATGAGTATTATGTGAAGTTCTTACTAATGGTTTAGACTTGAAACATTAATAAGGAAGCAAAATCTTGTTCTTAGTAAGACTAATGAGAACAAGTCAATTCACAGACGATGCTTCCGGGCGACTTGAGACAACAGAGTTCAACGATACAGAAATTAACGTATTCGTTCCGGGAACTCTTCCACCAGAAGTTGATGTGGATCAAATCATTGAGAGTGTCTCAGATGCGTGCTACGCGCTTGGAGAGTTATCCGGGCATATGTCGTCGTGTGAAACTTCAAACGCTCTCAAGACATCCCTTGGGCGCATTGAGGCTATTGAGTCTTCCCGCATCGAACGTATTGACGCATCTCTAAGTGATGTCTGTGCTATTGAGATGGGTCGAGAGAATACAATACCAACAGGTGAGCGGAAAAAAGGTGCTGTAAAAACACACGCATGTCTTGAAGCTATCCGAACTGCAACAACATCCTTGCAGACTAGTGATGATTGGGTAACGACTGAATTAATCTGTGAGATGAACGCAGAGTTGATTGATGAAGATTATTTAGACCCCGGAAAGTTCCGTACAAGGCAAAACTGGATTGGTGGTCGACGCCCCAGCAATGCCAGATATGTTCCTCCAGCACCAGAACACATCTTAACATTAATGGACACTCTTGTTAGATACGACAGGATGGTTACTCCATTCCCAGACATCGTTGATGCTGTACTTATGCACTATCAATTTGAAGCGATCCACCCATTCCTTGATGGAAATGGTCGTGTGGGTCGATCACTCCTTGCGTCTATGTTGATGCGTGATTCAACGGAGATGCAATTGGGTCTAAGCGAGTATATTCGTCGAAACCAGCGCAAATACTACGATCTGTTACTGGCTGTCAGTCAAGATGGTTTGTGGGAAGAATGGATTCAGTTTGTCCTTCAAGGAATTATAGAACAGGTTGAACGCACTCTCACACGGTTGGAATCCTTTGAAGATTTGAAAGAAAAATACGACGAACAGTATTCTGGCTCCCGGATGAAAAACAAACGTGAATTAGCGGGAAGTCTGTTAGGAAACCCGCTTATTGACATTACTGATGCTTCTAATCGCGTTGATGTGTCGTATAACACAGCGAATAGAATAGTTAATGAATTATCTGATGACGGAGTTGTGAGAGAGATCACAGGCCAAACGCGTAACAGGTTATATTGGGCAACTGATGTTGAAACTGCTCTCCGTGTATGAACGCTGCTTTAACTGATTGAATACCTCACGTTTTATTTTTTGAGAACATATCCGCGAGTACCTAATGGAGCCAACACCTGAAACTACTCTTGAAAAAGAGCCTACTGGTGCAGAAGAAGTTGCAGAAGAGTTAATGAATATTGAACGAGAGACATCGAATGAACATACCGTATTTTGTGAGATAACTAATGTCGACAAGGTATCAAATCAGTATCGTGTAACCGTGGAATTTCCCGATGGTAGAACTGATGTACGACGGTTTGTCAAACCAAAAGTGTGGTCTGATTCAAACGAATTTGTTGAGTTCGTCCAGTCTCTTGGATATGATTCCGCCGCGGGTGTTGAACAGTTACCGGGGACACGTTGTGAGGTGTGGGTAGACGATGATGATTGGGAGTTTAGTTGTCTCCGTAGTTGGTACGATGAGATTTCGTGGCGAATGTCGGGGGAAGAATACGCATTTGTCATCTCTAGTATTCTAACTAGCTATTTTATCATTTTGTTGCTTATGGCTGAGAATACAGAAGGAGCTGTACAGGGAATCCACTTGGTTAATAGTGGTATCGTCGTGCTTGGTTTCCTGCTCTTTGGTTTGATAGCAGTTATGGGTGGTATTGTGGGGACACTCACCTACGATATGATAAATGACAATTAAATTAAAACAATATTTGGTGGTTTGTTTTATCCTAATATCCAATCGATTGATCGTAATTGAATCAGAGGATTCAACACTACTTGTTCATAATCATAAAGTCCTTATGATCAATGTTATTTCGTTGGGCGTATGCTGCTGCTAGTTTAAGCCATTTCTTCTTTGTACGGAGTTGGATATCTTCAATTTCTTCTTTGAGTTGTTCTTCTTCCCACTCGTCAGCGATGGTGTTGAGAACATCTCTGTTATGCCGTCCTTCCTCCCGGGCTTTTCGAATACTGCGGTGCTTAGGAGCAGGTTCATAGAACGACATTGATATCTCTCGATACATCGGTTTGACTTCATCAAGATTGATGTGTTCCTCAACATGGAAGTCGATCCAATATGGGTTTCTAATGACAATCGCGTCTTCAGGATAACCGTTGAACCTGAGTGTATCTGGTTTTTCACCGCACGCATGGTCTAAGTGTTCTTCATCATGAGCGACGTAGTAAGTGATGTGCCACTTTTCTACAGGTTCGACTTCTTCATCACCATCAGCACCTTCAGGTAGTTCTTCAACAATATCATACTCGTAATCATATACAAGTCCAAACGTTTCACAGAGTTCAGCCACTTGATCGTGTTCGACGAATTCATCAGGATTTTCTGGGATGACAAATTGGTCATCGTTAGGCGTATATGATGTAATGAATTCACGAACACGGTCAGTAATTCCTGCTCTATCAGGTTCGACGTGAACATCAAATGATCTTCCGGGAATATCTTCTGTGATAACAAGGAGGAGAGTAACAAAAACCTCGTCCCAGTATTCTTCACCCCGTTCTGTGATCATACTTGTGGAGGCGTACTCAGGATATTCTCTGAAAGACATAAGAAGTTCTTTATCGTCTTCTGAAATACTATTCAGCATACCGATTTCTCCCATCTGGTACACTATATGCCCCCCTACAATTCAAACCCAACGGTTTTAGTGATTCTTTGAGGAAGTATTGACAGGTCTATCCGTGTGAGAGCCTATGCAATTTAAGTATATCACATGTCTCAAGCGGTACTTTCTAATCATATTCAGACTAAATAACTGAATGTCACCTAATGGCCTCCGATAAACGGAAAGAAAATCTCGGGTTCGGTGACAGAGATCCTGATAAACAATCTTCTGCTGATACAACAGAAAACAGTCAACGGAAAGAAGTTTGGACGGATATTCTGACACCGCCATTTACTGCGGCTATTCTTGGAAAATCAAACTCTGGTAAAACATCTCTCTCACATAGATTATTAGAAGTATACAGTGAGGAGGGATACGAACCATATATTGCTGGAGTGTCTGATCAAGAAATGTCGCACATTCCGGATGAATATAATACTATAGATATCTGTGAATTGTACGATGAATACGATGATTACTATGATGCGATTATCAATGGATGGCCGAAAAATAGTGTTGTCGTCATCAATAACGCTCATATTGATCTCAAGGCAGGTAATAACAAAGAAGAAATTCACCAATTTTACGAGTACTTAGCCCGCTCTGCAAGGGAAAACAGTACTATTCTAATCTTTGATATCGGGACTACTAACCACATCACATTATCAACTACTGCTGAAATTGATGTGTTCCTTTGTCGGTACCCACGACAAAATCAGGAACTCTTAGAAAAAGGCGTGGCAACTGAAGTGGTCTCGAATGCACGGGATGAACTGGGTAAGTATGCTGAAGGTACGTATCCAGAACAATCACAAAAACGTGATGTGAAAGTCAAAAACTTAGGCGATGAAGTCAGACGTCGAGTATATATTTCATCTCCTACGTTCAAAGGCGAATACCCATTAAAGGTGTCTCTCCCTGAATATTGGCAGGATTCCCTTTCTCGATCATATACCCCAATTGATGAGGAAAACGATAAGATGGTCACCCCATCAGAAGTATTAATTGCACTAAAAGATGCCACTGCTAACACCGATGGGGAATGGGTTTCAAAGTCAGATATTGTAAATGAACTTGAACAAGAAAATGGTTCATTCTACCCATCTGTTCTATCTGAAACACTTGAAGATCTCCACGCTGAGGGATTATGTAAAGTAGTAAATAATAATTCGCATATTGAATCAAGATACCTGTTGACTGAAGATGGCCGGCGAAAAGGAATGAGCTCGCCCGGTGATGCAGTCACAACTGGGACGCCAAAACACCGCAGTCTTCTCTATACCGTCACGAATAGATTTGATGATGCGGGATTTAATGCAGATATAGAGGAACAAATGAACGGTGAGAAGGCCCCAGATGCAACAGCACTTATCGAACAAGACCTCCAATCCTCATCACTCTCAGAATTTAAAACGAAAATGAGAGAATTAAAACGGAGACATCCAGAAATACCATCTGTAACTGATGGGCGTGACATCAATATTGAAGTTGAAACTGATCCCGGTTCACCTCAAGTCTTTGCCAACCTTCAAAAAGCTATCAGAGCTGGAAGAAAGTGTGCTTTTTGTGTGACTAACCACCCCAAAAAAGGTCGGAAATACCATCCACAACGACTAGCGAAACGTTTGATGAACCCTTCGTGTAAGATCAAAGAACACAATGGATTTGCACGATACTACGTCAGTAATCAACCGTTGAAATCAAATGGTAGAGTTGCTGTACGACCATCAGATACAGCAGAAAGCACTCAATGGTGGCGAACACCTACCGGAGAGTTTGAACTGAGAAATGCAAAGACGGGGGATGTCATTTGTAGTTTTGAGTCTGTAGAACATCTGTCTAACTTTGATGATGAAAGTGTTCCAGCTTTCCTTAACAAACGAAAGAATCACGAACGCGTGATTGTTGAAGAATGCAATGATAAAAAGTACAATGTGATCGAAGAATATGCAGATGTCAACGCAGCAACGGACACAGACTGGACAATAATTCGAAAACCTTTTGTTCTTGAGCAGTACATTCGTGAAACTGAATCACTTGACAACTGGTGGAATATTATTTATGTAGACCCTGAAAATGAGGAGACACTTCTTGAGTACGTTCCAGAAGTGACTGATGATGGTCAAATCATCGGGCATTTCGAACCACTCTTTCAAGACACGTCACAAGAATACAATATTCCTCCTACAATTCTATACGATAGTATATTCAGTCGTAACTCTGCAACCCATTGGGCACTCTATGTCCTTGGCACATGGGAAACAGATGAAACAGCAAGTAATCCAGCTACAGCAAGTCAACTCAGAGACTACTTGACAAGTAATCGATGTATTGCATTTGATGTGAAACCACACCCAAATCCATTTCCTGCTAAAGGGAGTCTTTCAACAACACTCTCAAAAATCCCCGAACAACTCGTTGAAAAACGAGTAAATAAAAATGGACAACCGGGTATTCAGAATATATACTCGCTTACTGACGAGGGATGGAAACTACTTGCTGACGCTGGTATTCCATCAAAGCTACCTGATAGGAAGGCATTTGACGATAGGAGAGTACAGCCTGTCTTTGACCCACGTACAAAGAAACAGGTTGAAGGAGTGTGTAGTATCTGTAGTCGTCCAACAGGAAATCTAACTACTCATATTCGAGGCCATATTGACTCTTCTATTCCTCGGTACAAGATGCCGGTCAGCACCAATACACTCACACATTGGACTTTGTACGTCCTGAATCTGTACTGTGACATGTACGATGAACCGGCGACAGCTGTTGATCTCTATGAGTTTACTAATGGACATAAAGCAGTTGGAACAGAAGGTTCGATATCAACACAATTGAGCAGTCTGTACTCTGATGGACTTCTCACCCGGACAAATATCGAGGGGCAGAGAACATATCAGTACAAACTTTCCAATACTGGCTATGAGTATCTCAAAGCAGTTGGGACTCCATCACAATACCCTGAGCGGGATATTGAGTATGATGAAGATCCAAAACACCCACCCGATCCTAAAACGTTATTTGGAAAGTGAACACAGTTCAGACTTTTACTGGCATATGAGTGCCAGAAAGTTCCTCAAATCCTAGCGTGATAAACGCAGTAAATACGTCTGCTTCAGAAGGAAGGTCAGGACGGCCACATTCACGCGACATTCCTCTAAGAACTTCGCGAATTTCAGTCGAGACAATAAACGATCGATTCTCGTATTCATCAGTATTATTTGGATATTCAGCCATTTGGCTTGTCTTTTCAACAATCCATGCACCCACGACATCTGAAGAAATCCGCCCATCAGCAACACCAATGAATCCAGTTCGACGAAGCCCTGCTTTAATAAGAGCTTCATAGGCTTCCCATCCTTCAAGATCAGTTTCAGTTTTGAGTCGCACAACAAGTTCGTCAATATCTTGTGCCTGCTCTTTTGTGATACGGGTTTCGAACTCTGACCATTCTACTGACTTCTGTTGACATACACTCTGGCTACGCATCTGTATCGTTGTTATCTATCTTATCCTAAATACTTCAGTAAAGCAGCGTTCAAAATGTTACCAATGTTAATAAACGAAAAA
>SL_4KL_010_BRINEDRAFT_10000012_pt1 | contig 60863 bp, 56 predicted proteins | sample SodLak_010_BRINE_2_FD_10664 | JGI IMG/M metagenome (IMG submission 10664) | reverse complement strand
CCCCCATGCATTTTGATATCAATACATACGATATGATCCAACGGGCAACGACTACTGCTGATGCGCTCAACAAGCTTGGGGCAAGTGAGGCGCAAGCAGGGTATGAAGCCGCTGAAGGAATTCTGAACGACGTAGACCATACAATTGCAGAACGTGCATACACAATAGAATCAATCAGTTCGAAAGGCCCCCAAGTAAACAAGAAAATTGTGTTCAACCATATCCTTCAAAACGCGAACATCGGTAGTGACGCCACGTATACTGTTGAAGACTTTATTGAAGCACTTGAAGTTGGAGTTCTAGCGAGTGCAACATCTTCAGAAAAATTCGGAGCTAAAGACGGAGTACCCACATTCAATTTGAACCCACCAAAGGAGTTCTATGACGCCGAACCAGAGAAAATAATCGCTGTTTTTACTAATGGAGTAGATACCAGTGAAAATGCGTCTGAAGCGGCTGCGAAGGCTATTAACACACACGAGAAGGCTATCGCACAACTCTCTCTTACCTCATTAGCAATCGTAATTCAGTATCTCAATACAGAGTACAATGTGGATCCAGAAGTAAATGCTAAAGAAATCCTCTCTGATACACAACTCAATACAATTGGGAAAAATCTATTCGAAAAGAGTTTGGAAGCATATATTCGACAACATAACTGAACGAGTGAACAAACACATTCCACTTTCTACACTTGCATCCGTTGAATATCACTAACGCCTTCGAGCGGGGAGATTAACCATAGTCAAAACGATAAAAATAACAAATGAAAGATGACGAAACCATCCAGATGAGTTTATCTGGAGAGACAATTGAAGACGATTCAGTCATTATGTCGGCTCACGTCTCAACGAACGCCAAGATATTTCCAAAGGTATTGAATTTGCATATCTCTGAAGGTGCTGACATAGCTGATGTAACGTATGGAAAAGGGGTATTCTGGAAGCAAGTTTCACCACAAAAATACAATTTAACTGCTACAGACATCAACCCTGAAAAATCACCAGATTCATCAGAGGGTGTCGACTGTCGTAACCTTCCTTATGAAGACAATTCATATGATTGTATTGTACTCGACCCTCCATACGCAGCAGGGTTCTTCAGAGACAATCCAAACCAACGACCCGGCCAAGGTTCACACGGTTCATTTAGAGACTCATATACATCAGCAAACACCGACACATCGTCAAAATACCATCAAGCAGTTCTCGATCTCTATTACGCTGCCGGCGATGAAGCAAAACGGGTTATTCGTGAAAATGGCCACCTCATTATCAAAGTACAAGATGAAGTCGTATCCAACACTCAAAACCTAACACACGTTGAAGTGATTAATTACTACGAAAATGAATTAAACCTTTACTCTAAAGACTTATTCGTGGTTGTCAGGCCAAACAAACCCAATACACCCGGAATGGAAAACCAAGTACACGCACGGAAGAACCACTCTTACTTCATTGTGTTTGAGAATTAATCACGAATCAAACGCCTCATCAAGGAAATCGGTGAACCCCCCACTATGTTCGTCATCTGTAGAAATATTACTCATTGACTCAGAACTGGCCACAACTCGTGCATCTGCATCAGCAGAGTCCTCAATTGGCATAAGCACTAATTCTGTAGTCCCAATCCTTGACATTCTATCACACCACTCTACTGCTTGTTTTCTCTCAGAGAAAAACTTCGAACGGGTTATTCTCCCATCATCAGTTGTCATTTCCGCTGTCACCGCGGGGTTATCATCTAACGCAGAATTCGTTATAACAACTAAAAACCTCGACCCAGACATAATCAATTAAACCTAAAATGCCGACCGAATTATAATTACCGCAGCTATCATCTGAGTACCACTTTTGATTACTGACGAGCGAATACATAATAACGGTGAAAACGCCAACTACACCTTCGTATGGATTTGCACTCACACACCCATACGGAATCGTTTCTATAGGAACTGCATTCCTCCTTGCAGTCTTGATACAAGATTTTTTCTACGTTTTTGGAGCTCTTGAAGAACAACACCCGTACATACATGTGACGACCGTTGTAGGCACACTTTTCTTTTTCATCCTCAGTTTCACATTAGCAATAATTAAAGGAGGAAAAGATAGCAACAGTGTATCTCAATCATTTCTTCCAATATTCCTCACAGGGTTCCTCATTTGGCTCTCAGTCTGTTTAGCGATCAATATTCTATTTGAAAACTACTTTACAAGCAGTTTAATCATACTTGTTGCTGGTGTAACTCTCTGGAATGCATCAAGACTGTCGGATGTTCAATTCATTAAACCGTCTGAAATCCAACCACAACAATCGTTCTGGCCAATTATCATTATAGGTAGCAATGCAGCTTCAGTTGGACTAATTATTCAAATATACCTTGAAAATATTCCAGCAGAATTCACAGTCGCTATCGTGGTCATATATGCATTAACAACAGTGTTCTACCCATTTGCGATATTCACTAACGCATATCGTTACGCCTACAAAAGAGACAAAACATGGAAAACACCTGTATTATTCGGATGTCTTGGAATGGCAACTCTACTATCGTTAGGTGCAATCAATTGGATCACCACAACAATTTATGCGGTAGTCCAAACTACAACGTGGATAAAATCGTTACTCATCTCCGAAGAGTGATCCCAAACTGGTGAACGGGTGGGCGTTCCACCCCGACCAACCAGCACCATATGACGCTTGTACGTCATCACAGATAAAAGTACTCAAGCAGCTCTCAATGACATCCAACAGGACGTCAAGAGAGCATCCCCATATCAAATCCCGCCAAAAATCATATTCCGCCACATATCTTATTTATTACTATGAGTCAAGAAAAAGAAGAACTCAAAGAAGATCTTCACAAATTCCTTCAAAAGAATTTTCCACAAATTGCTATGCACGGTGGGACGGCAGCAATTGAAGAGATCGATGTTGACGAAGGAACAGTATCAATTAGACTTGGTGGGACGTGTAGTGGATGTGGAATTGCCCCAGCCACGTTGCAAGCGTTGCAACAACACATTCCTCAGAACTTCTCTGAAATTGATGTGGTCTACGCGTCAAACGGATACGATACACTCACACCATCATCACCAAGTCGTGATGGAGGAACAGACGATGTCCCATTTTGAATGTTGAACAAATAATCGAAGAAGTCGTTGTTAACAATAAATCATCTTGAAGAGTGCATAGAGATGGCGATTGGTCGTTGCAGCATCATTCACACATTCTAAACAATCAAATTATTGTGTCGGTTGAAAGAGACCGTTTGTGTGTAGTTGTTGTGTTGTTTGTGTTGTAAAGTAAGTTCTAGACTAGATACTAGACTAGATACTAGACCTTCCTTTACACGAAATAGATGAATGGGGGGAGGGGGTAGGTTTCGTTTCGTGTATAGAGGGGAAAATAAGTGTACCCCCCATAGAAGGTGTTTTCTTACGGTTTCATAAGAGCGTATCTAAAAGAGTATTCTAGGCAAGACCGAGATATATTTAACACTCCAACCACCCCCACGACTTTACCATTTTTTCTCGACATTTTTGTTTCTGCTCGACCCCCCACCTACCCTTTCAACTATTATACACGAAATGAAACCCACCGGGGGTGGTTCCGGGTGTATATATGTTGGAATAAAGATATTTCTTGTAATTTATGTTGGTTGATTTATGATATTCAACGTGGGATAATTTTGATTATTCTGACGATGTTGCGTTAGAGGCTCTATATTCGTTGTTTTAGATGATTACACGAAACGGAACCCTGTTCAATGAAATAGGTGAAATCCATATTTGGAACATTGATTAATAGTCAATTTATTGAGAAATCTTGTGTGTGTGGTGGTTATGGCGAAATAGATGAAACAGAAAAGTATTGAATATGTTGAATGTGTTAATACATACCTTGGTTATAGATAACTATCTATGTTTGTTGGAAATCAATTTGGTTGAGAAAACACTTCATCTATAAATCCAGTAACAAATAGATGTGAAACAATGCGTTAAACAATTGGTAGAAGGTTTGTAAACAGTGTTTTCTGTTTCAGGCGAAATGACACCCTGTTCAATGAAATTAGACGAAATTAGACGAAGTAGATGAACGGGACGAAATTGTTATACCTGCAACAACGACTAACACAGAATAACTAATCAACTCTATGGCTGATATTACATTCCCATCAGACCCCGGTGTGTTCCGCAACAGGGAATCATTGCAAGAGTCCTATACACCTGAGCGGATTGTCGGGCGAGACGAAGAATTAGAGGAGTACCGTGATGCATTAATTCCAGTCGTATACTCTGAGACCCCTGACAATGTATTTTTGTATGGGAAATCAGGAGTAGGTAAGACTGCTTGTACGAAGTATATGATGCGTGAGTTGACTAATGCTTGTGTCAACCGCGAGGTCGATATTACGGTAGTCAACGTGAACTGTGAGCCACTAAACACAAGTAACCAAGTAGCAGTTCGGATTGGGGAGTCACTAGAACTTAGTGGAAACTATGAACCTATTTCTGAGTTCCAATCTGGTTGGAAGGTTTACGAAGAACTGTTCAACCGTCTTGACGAAACCGGGGGAATTGTTCTTATTGTTCTGGACGAGGTCGACTCACTTAATCGGGATGGATTAAACGAGGTTTTTTATCAATTGACCCGGGCTGGAGCAAACGATTATATTGATGATGTGAAGATTGGCACAATTGGAATTAGTAGTGATCTCAAATTACGCCAAGAGATGCGTGAAGATGTGAAATCAAGTTTATGTGAAGTTTCAATTGAATTTCCCGCTTATGATGCGGATCAGTTGTATGAAGTATTGAATCAGCGTGTTGATGTTGCATTTGAACCGGGTGTAATAGATGATGACGTTGTTCGTTACTGTGCAGCTTGTGGCGCACAGGACGGTGGTGATGCACGCAAGGCTCTAGATCTATTGAGAAAGGCTGGTGATATTACTCGTCGGCGTGAGGATCAAGAACGTGTTACTTCTCTTGTGGCGGAGCAAGCACGTGAAGAGATGGAAGCAGAAGAAGTAGTTGAGTCAATTGAAGGGTTATCTCATCACGAACGGATTACGATGTACGCGTTGGCAACATTAGAAGCAGAGGAGGGCGATGAAACCCATCGATCGCGCGCAGTGTACCAACGTTACAAGAAACACGTAGAACAAGCAGATGCAGAGCCAGTAACATATCGTCGTGTGCAACAGTACCTTGGATCGTTTAAGGATATGAATCTCACACAAACTGAGACTCGACACCGTGGTCGGCGTGGTGGCACATTCCTCGTCCACCAGCTCAACTATAATGTTGAAGCAGTTGTTGAAGCATTATTAGAGACGATTGATGAGTGTGGGGTTCATCAGAGTGTTAGAGAGTATATTAAGTAATATCCGTCAGTTAGGTAGTTAAATTTTCTAACCCTCTGAACCGTTACGTCTTTTCATCTTCTTATATTACTGTTGTTAGATGAAAGAGTACCCGAAGGTACCTCGACACGATTTCGATACAGTTCCGGAGGATTTCTTCGGTGAAGGAGAGGTGTACGTAACAGAGAAAACAGATGGTGGTAATTTTCGATTCACTGTTTATGAAGAACAGTTTGAGGATGAATATCCAGAGGTATTGACGAAAAAGGATCACCCATTGAATCGGTTTGATGCGTTACCGTCAGATGGGGATATCGTGTTTGGGACTAAAGGTGTTATTCGAGGAATAGCATCTGAAGATATCTCTCGGTTCAACGGTGAACTTCACCGTGCAATACGGAAATTGAGGCAAATAGATGTTGAGTCAGTCCGCCGGCTCCAAAAAGAGTCGGGGCCAATAACATTCTTCGCTGAAAATATGGCGATGCACACATTGGATTATGGGTACTCAGAAAGTCCGCCCCCATCACTAATTGGGTTCGATATTTGTCTGCATAGAGAGACAGATTCTTTGAATCGTCCTGATAATATGTACAACCAATTATTTGAAGGGTTTATTGAGTTCCCGGATATGGTTGAGATGTTTCAACAAGTGGGTATCACACCTGTAGCAACAGTCGGTGATAGATTGACAGATGTGTCTGAACTAACAATAAATCCTAATGAATATGATTTCCCAACGTCTGCGTATGCTGATGTAATTGTTGAAGGCGTTGTATTCAGGAAACCAAATCAAAAGTATAGAGTGAAACTCCTTCGCCCTGAGTTTCAAGAACTCAACCGTAAGAAGTGGGGTTTGTCAGAATCACAGGCAGAAAATGGAAACGAAGTGTTTGTAGCACGGTACTGTACGACCAATCGAGTAAATAAGACGTTGAACAAAATGGTCGTAGATGAAGGTCGAGAACTCTCAATGAGTGTGATCGAAGATCTCTGGCGGCGAGTCTATGCTGATATTTGGGAGGAGGAGTGGAGAAGTATCAAACAAGCCAATTTCTATTTCAACCCTTCTGAAATTCAACCGTTGGTGGCGTCGATATGTCGTGGAGTTGTAGAACGTCGGGTAAAAAACGCTGAATTGAATGAGTCTGACCCAATGAAGACATTCAATAATGAGGGGTGATGTGTTTGACTCAGCAGCGTTATCAAACTGCTAAACTGCTGTTTTTAGTAGCATTAGATGCTCTTTTGCGTGTGCAGCGTAAATCAAAATTGGCGCTGGTGTTTTAATATATGGAAAGAGGAAGACTATTTGATGTCTGTTCCAAAACAATATGTCGATGGGGATACCGAGTGTAGCGACTGTGGTGCGGAAACAGCTAGTACGCATCCTGAATATAACGCGTCTGTCTGTCCTGAGTGTGGACACAGGTGGTCTTCGTCAACGCCATCTGAACGTGCGTTGGTGGCAGCACAATACGGTTCAAGTCTATACGTTCCAGCTCTTGGCACAGAGTTAGAAGTTAAGAAAGTGGTTGAAGCTGAACAGTCGATTCATGCGGTTAATGACTCTGGTGTTCGATATCGGTTTATTATTGGTAATAGTGGAACGTGTGTTGCAGAGAAATTTGACACACAGACTCGCGAGTGGAACCCAGCAACAAGTGAAAATGTTGTTATAAAAAGTGAAGCTGATCCTTGGGTGGATTATGGGGTTAGTGAAGACGTGTACGAGAAACCAGAGAAATCACAGAACACTGTTCACAGCGTCTTCTAGGTCTTCACGTTGAGTTAGACCAATAAACTGTTCAGCGATATCACCATTATTGTCAAGAATAACAAGTGTCGGAAGTGAACGAACATTGTATTCGTTCGCACGTTCTTGATTTTCGTCAACGTCCACTTTTTCAATTTCAAGCCCGTCAATATCTTCCCCTAATTCGTCGACAATAGGAGTCTGCTGTTTACATGGGCCGCACCATTCTGCGTAGAAGTCGATTAGTTGAACCATACATTATTCAGTATAGAGTTGAGTGAATAATTAGCTTGCCCTTGAGTGTTCTATCGTGGAGTGAGGCCTTGTCACAATAACAGAAAGTTGATGTTTTGAGACCTCATATGAATATATAATACTGTGACGATGAATGCCTCACGTACACGATTTGAAGAACAACTACGGGGTGTTGAACAAATATTTGAAGAAGCCTTAGACAGAATTGACAACGCACATGATGTAGCGAACCTCATTCCAGCAGAGGTTCGTCATAATGCATTAGAAGACCGTTTTAGTGTGAATTTTGATGAGGCAGTTCAGTATGGTGATAAATATTCACGTTGTGTATCATTTTTAAACACTGTCTGTGCAAGTCTTTCATCACAGCAAGTTGGAGATATTAGTACTGAACAGGCAGATGCACTCCGACGTGTTTATCGATTTGTAACAGGCCCTGTTCGTGAGTGTGCGTACGGAATTGATCCTGAAACTCATAGTGATATTTCTAAAGTTCAGATAAAACGTATGGAAGCGGAGATGCATCAAATGGCTTCTCTTGCACGTGATGTTAAATTGATTAACTCAGAACACACGTATTCTTAATTCAGAATTATAAGCACTATAAGTTACGTTTCACCGTGAATGGTGGTGGTTTTACCTAAAGTAAATTACTTCACGTTTCAAGATAAATAAGTCTTGTGAGACCCGAGCAGCCCAATCGATAGACGTTAGCGGTGTTTTAGGAAAACTTAACCCAAACTTTTAAGTAAGTATATCCCCTACTAAGTAGTGTACGATGAACGCCAGTGAATCTCCCCGAACCGCTCTCCGGCAGAATAGTGGTGAATCCAATCTTTCAGGATGGCCTGTTGAACAAGGTCATGAACAGAATCTTTGGCAGAGTCTTGAGTACGTCAATGATACTATCTACCGTGTCCAAGTTCTCTACGAATACGCAGAAGAACTAGAACGCGAGAACACCAAGGTTGCTACTGAAGAGGCTGCACGAATTCGTCAGCGACTTGCCTCGACTGGTCGGACAATTGAAAATCAAATAACCGCAGAGCCGGACTATGCTAATCTTGATAATGAAGTGATTGATGCTGTGACGGAGTTTTACAGTGAGCTTCGTACTATCAACAGCGTACTTGAGAATGCGTGGAGCGCGATGAATGACGTTGTTGGATCGATAGAGACTGTTGAAACGGGATGGTGTCAAGTCTCGTCGAACGATTCGGTTTCTAAGTCAATCTTTGAAGCTCGTAATGAGATGTGGGAAGTTCAAGCTCGTATTGAACAGCTCCTTATTGAGCAATTCAATACGGTTGAGAGTGCTTTCGATCGCCCATCTGAAGACCTTAACTGGTAAGTCAGCAGCGGGTTTCACTGGCTCCGCTGCCAGTCGGTTTTTAGTATCTATCTTGATTCAAGCTGGCATATTTATACAGGCGGCGATTATTAGGTTTCAGGACTACTACGTATGGAAGTTTCTTACCAGCACGCTAACCCTCGAGCCGGTCAAGAGTCCTATTACATCAAGTTTACTGATGAGAGTACTGACCAAACTATGTGTGTGCTGGTTGACTCTGGAAGAAATGTTGCAGTTAGAGAGGATCTTAATGATGATGAACACCTTGTAGCGATCTTATTGACCCACCCTCACGGTGATCATTATGCTACGCTAGCCAGCAATATTGTTGATGGGGTGGATATTTATACATCTCCTGACACATCACGGATACTTGAACGGATTCTCGATGAAACAGGAAAACATAATGATATTGGTGACTCAGGGACTGTTGTAAGTTCTTTGAAGCCAGTTACAGACTGGACACATCTATTTGGTAGTGTTGAACTCTGTCCAGTTCCATCAGGACATTGTCCGGGTGCTGTAGGGTATTTGATTCGGTTTGAAGATGATGGTGAGAGACACCATATTTTGGCCACAGGAGACTTTACTTTCACGTCCGTTGCTGGCAATCCACAGATGCCGAGGTCATTCCCGTTTGAGATCGATGCGATGTTTATGAACACTTCAACAACGGGGCTTGATGAACCATCGTTTATAGATTCGCTCAATAACAGTATTTCAACTGTATTGGAGTCAGTTGTTGCTGGAGGAAATACTTTGGTAACAACGAGTGGGTTGGCGGGGGTTCATTATGGATACCTTCTTGGCCATCTTGCATCTCAATCTGATTACCGTTATGATATCGTTCTTGCCGGTCATCTTGGGAAGTTGTATAATGACTTAGAGTACGATGTACCCAACGTTGAGACAATTTGCCAGTTTTCTGATCCACAGAAAGTACTAGATTCCGCAGATATCTGTATTGCAGGGCCATCCGTTCCAGTGAATAATACTTCTCAAAGCTTGTTCGAATGTATCTCAGAAAACCCGAGTGACTCACTTATACAGATACTTGCAGGGAATGGATACGAACCGATTGAGAATGCAGAGTGTAGTGTTTACCAGTACACCTACAAAGCTCATCCACAACAAAGTGAACTCGATGAATTTATTGAGAATGTTGTACCGCTTGAACTGATTATTGAGCATGGTCGAACCAATATGTATGGTGATCGCTACAATCATACTATTACTTGGTCAAATCGTGACTATGACGAGTATACGCTATATGAAGATGGAATATGGCGTAGCCCTCACTGGATTAATCCTGATGCAGATGATTCAATACGAGCAAACCATAGGCGAAAAGTAAAAGAACGATTTAAGAAAAGTCGGACAGAAGCAAAAGTTTCAACAACTAAACGGTTAACTGACGGCGATTTAGGTCGAGAAGGAATATCAGAAAAAGACCTGTCTACTACAATCTCAACACATCATTCTAAAGAAACCAAAATCGATGAAAGTACAGATGATGACGACGATCCTGTTCAATCATCACCTGCCAAATCAGGTGTGACTATGCAAGATGTCGTCAATCGCTTGGACAGAATTGAGAAAATGGTTGATGGTCATGAAGTAACAGGGCGTGTTGTTGAAGCGTTAGATGGTGATATACTGATTAAAATTGACTCCTCCGAGTTACCAGATCATGTTGAACACGGTGATGAGATCACCCTTAACTTCTCATCGTCACAAAATGAAGATGATGCTGAGGACGAGTAGGATTGCTAACAGAATACCACCAACAATAATTGGTGTTGAAACACCAGAAATTGCCGCAGTGCAGGACTCACATTTTCCTTCACCATAATTGATTCTTCTATTACAATCAGAGCAAAAGAAGTCAAATTTACCATTGACATCTAATTCTTCTTTATCTTTACTGGTCGGGTTTTGTTTATTAATAGCGACATGTGCGGGCATTTCAGTAGTGGCTTCAGATCTTGCATAAACATTAACATCACCTGTTTCTGTTTCTTGGCCTTCCTGAGAACGATCGTCATAGACAGCCCGTTCAAAATCGTTCAACGGTTCACGTTCAACTGCTACGCGTGGATCGGCTGTACTTGATGGGAATAGCGGTGATTGACTCCATTCTCCTAATTTATGATTATCCGGGTGCATTAGTGAATGACACGGTTCACATAGTGGTACAAGATTTTCTAACTCGTGTCCCCCTCTCTTATGGAGTGGAATGACGTGGTGAATATGGAACTGTAATACATTTCCACTACTCCCAACTGGCCGCCGACAACGGGCACACGTTTCATTATGATAATTGAGGACTCCTGCCTGACGATAATTCCAGTCAGGTGGATATTTATCTCTTGAATTGTCAGGATTATCGTGTTTTCTTTTGATGTCGTACTTCTGGTACTGCTTCTGTAGATGTTTATTTCCCGACATAGGAAGTCTCAGATTTATCTACGTTTGACCGTTGTAAATATCTATCTTGTTATAAGAATAATATTGCAACAAAAACAGCAATACAAAGCAGCGTTGATGCATAAACTATGTATATCGAAATGATTTCTATATTGTCGATAGAGAGACGATCTCCAACTGCTTCAATCGCTTCTCGGAATATTTGTCCACCGTCAAGTGGGAATGCCGGTATACAATTAAATATACCAATTTGAATATTTATCCAAGCAGTCCAGAAGAGAGCGTTAAACAATACAAATGCACCTGAACCGATAACGGAGAATACACCAGTAACTGTGTAGAAGTTACTCACACTACCCACAAACCCTGCGAAGTTATACCCAATAGCTGGTTGCAACGCCCCAATAAGAGGAAGGAATAGCATGATGACTAAATAATTCAAGAACCCCGTTAGACCACCATCGCCTTGGAAATAATCAGCCATCAATTCAGAAGGATATACGTCTATTCCGAAATCAGTCACGTCAATTCCATTCATTCCATCGATTAGTTGTACTCCGAGCTCTGGTGATTCGCTCCCGCCAAGCGTTACAATATGAGTTTCTGATTCACCGTCAACTTGTACCTTGACAGAAATCTCATCTCCCGGATCATATTCATTTAAAACACTCTCTAACTGTTTGGTTGACGAAATACTTTGGTTGTCAATTGATGTAATGACTGCTGTATCATCCGGGTGAATGCCTGCATCATCAAATGATCCACCGGGCGAAATTCTACTCACTGCGGCTCCGGTTTGAACTGTCACATCTTCACCGCTATCAAATTCAAGGGTTGCCTCTTCTTCCCCGTCAATAATATTGTAAAATTCTGATTCAGTTCTGATGTCATTGCCGTTCACAGATGTAATCTTATCACCGGATTCAATACCATCGTGTGTTCCACTAATCTGACTAACAACTAATTCACGGGTTACTTCCGTTTGACTCCCGTCTTTAAATTCGACTGTAACGGTTTCGGTATCTGAGGATTCGATATAATCATTGAAATCATCACCGCTCTCAAGTTCTATTCCTTCGATAGCAGTAATCACATCTCCCTGTTCAATATTCGCTGTTTCAGCTGGGGTGTCAGAATAGACTCCGCCAACAGGTACGCCGGCTACAGGAACAAACGCGTGGGATAGAGATAGGAATAAGAACGCAAATATGACTAATGAAAGAAATATATTATTGGTAATTCCAGCGCATAACATCCGCACACGTGGGAGTCTATCTGCCTCGTTTTGATCTTCGTAATCAGGTTCAACAAATGCCCCAAGTGGAATTAAAGTGAATGAACTAACACCAAGAGAGTCAATGTTGATATCTGCGAGCCTACAATAGATTGCGTGTCCTCCTTCGTGAATAACTAACCCTATAATTAGACCCAGTACAATCTCCGGAGTTGCTTCTAACGGGAGGAACTGATTGACACCGGGTATAACAAGGACATCCTGTGGGTCTGTAATTACGACGTCTGGATCTGTTGTCAAAACAGAGTAGAAAATAAACAGTATCATAACTGCTGTCCCCACCATTATACTATATCCAAGTAGCACTCCAAAATCACCCCACGGACGCCAAAACCGTTTGTACTTTCTAGCAAGTGCTTCTATTACTTTTTCACCTCGTTCTGTTCGAATAGTAGTGAGTGGCCCGGTAATACTCACTTGACTGGGTAGACGCCCAGTTCTATCCAACCATACGGCCAATACCGTATAGAGAAGGATACCGGTAAGAACCCAAACCCAAAATGGAACCATTAGATAGTCAATAATCTGTTTGGAAGAAAGAAAAGAGTCGCTCACTTAGCCAAACTCATTCCGGGATATCAACATCAACAACAAAGGTATTCTTATCTCCTACGTGTCTACGTGCCTCTTTAATCATATTAGTCGAACCGGCAGAATCGTTGATTCGAATAACTATGACAGCATCCGCGTACTTTGCCATCTCTGCATTCCTCCGGGGGCCAGCAAAACTACCCCATTTTTCCCATTCTTTATCAGTCACCTCCATTACGTGAAGTGGAAACCCATGTTCTTGTGCGTACTCTTCAGCGATTGTATCAACACCGTTTGCACCTCCTGAAACAATTTCACCAATTTCAAACGGCGCCCCATCAATGAAACTCCACACAATACGCTGTGCGACTTCATCATCGAAACAATCAACAATACTTCGACTTCCAGCCACAACAACGGATTTTCTTTTTGTTTCGGTCATAATCATTTTCAATAGGCCTCCAGTCAAAACACTATCCTTCCCATACACTATTTTCTCTCAAGATGAACCCGTGCGATGGTGAAGATTAAACTCGATAAGGGATTATATTTGTCAACTACAATGACTGCGGAGAACCACCAAATTGATGTCGACGGTGACTACGTTACACATTCACTCCTCACACCGGACTTAATTGAAGCTCGTGAATACCAATTAGATTTGCTACGTAACAGTCGAGATAAAAATACACTTGTTACACTCCCAACTGGGCTTGGGAAAACAAGTATTAGTCTTTTATTGACTGCTGAACGAATGTCAGAGCACCGGGGGAAGGTTTTGTTCCTTGCTCCAACGAAACCACTTGTACAACAACACGCAGAATTCTACCGCGAGGCGCTTGATATATTCGATAGTCAAATTAACGTCTTTACTGGTGATGTCCGTCCAGATGATCGAGAAGAACTGTGGGTTGACTCTACTGTTGTTATTGCTACTCCACAAGTCATTGAAAACGATCTCGTCGCTAATCGAATTAGTCTTGAAGATGTTGTCCACATTACGTTCGATGAATGTCACCGTGCGACTGGTGATTATGCGTACAACTATATCGCTGAACGGTACCATCAACAGGCTACGATTCCGTGTGTAACTGCGATGAGTGCCTCACCGGGGGGTGATAGAGACTCGATTCTTGAAGTCTGTGAAAACCTTGGAATAAATAATATCGAAGTTCGAACCGAAGACGATTCTGATGTCAAAAAGTACCAGTTTACAACAGATGTTTCATGGAAAGAAATCAGCCTCCCTACTGAAATCCTCGAAATCCGTGATGAACTCAAACAAGTTGTCAAAGATCGGATGAAGAAACTCAAAGATATGGGTGTTTCAAATACTGCATCAAAAGATGTGAGTCAGAAACAACTTGCAGGGATGCGTGGTGATGCAAGTAGACTCATTGATAAAAATGACTCAAAAGGGTTCAAAGCAATGTCAATAATTACGGAGGTTGATAAACTCAACCCCGGAATCAAGACATTGGAATCGCAAGGAGTCAAAGCGTTTGTCTCCTATATGGAACGGAATATCGAATCCGATGCCAATTCTTCTAGTGGCTCAAAGGCTTCCAAGCGGTTAATGGAAGATACGCGTGTCATTAATGCTATTCGGGATGCGAAGGCTTACGAAATTGAACACCCCAAACTGCTGGAAACACAGTCTCTAATTATCAAAACAGTTGCAAATAATGATGATGCAAGAATTATTGTGTTCACCGAATCCAGAGATACCGCAGAAGAACTCACGGATTTTCTTTCCAGATACGTTGATGCCCATCGGTTTGTAGGCCAGTCTGATAAAAAAGGTAGTCCGGGAATGACACAAACAGAACAGAAAGATGTCCTTGATAGGTTCGGGAATGGCGAGTTCGATGTTCTTGTCTCCACATCTGTTGCTGAAGAAGGTCTTGACGTTCCTTCAGTTGATCTTGTTGTGTTCTATGAGCCAGTCCCCGAGAGCGTCCGTTCTATCCAACGTAAGGGGCGTACAGGCCGTCAGAAAGAAGGTAAGGTAGTTGTCCTTGTGGCCGCGGATAACAGAGAAGGTAAAGGAGCAAGCACAATTGATGAGACCTATTATTGGATTTCTCAACGCCGCGAAAACACGATGAAAAAAGAGATTGAAGAACTCAAAAATATTGAAAAAGATATTGATGATTTACTTGATGATGAGAAAGATGATGCACCTGAACAGACTGGACTAGATGATTACGTTACAACAGATAATACTGTAACAACAGAATCGGGAGAAGTCGATGACAAAGATGAACCGAATAATAACGACGATATTGATGCTGTTAGTTCTGAGGAACTTGAGGCACCATCTAAGACTGATGGGACTCTTGAAGTAGTATCTGATCAGCGTGAAATGGATTCCTCTATTCCAAGAAAACTTTCAAAAATGGAAGACGTTGAAACCCGCATTGAAACACTTGAGACGGGTGACTATATCCTTTCTAATCGGGTTGCTGTTGAACGAAAAGAGGTTGATGACTTTCTTCATTCTCTTGTTGATAAAGAACGAGATATTTTCCAGCAAATCAAGGAGGTTTCAACTGCATACGATCGTCCTGTGTTAATTCTTGAGGGAGATGGATTATACACTCGAAGGAATATTCACCCAAATGCAATTCGGTCAACACTAGCCTCAATAGTTGCTGACTTTGGTGTGAGTGTGTTGCAGTCAGAAGATTCAGATGACACAGCTGAATTAGTCAAATCTCTCGCTAAACGTGAACAGGTCGATAGTAACAGAACAGTAAGTATTCATGGTTCAAAAGAGACAAAGACAACATCAGAACAGCAGGTCTATATCGTTTCTTCCTTAGCTGATGTTGGCCCCGTCACTGCGGAACGCCTCTTGGATCACTTCGGTACTGTTCGGCAAGTGATGAATGCTGGCTCTGATGAATTACAGCAGGTGAACGGTATTGGAGAAACGATTGCGACACAAATCACAGAGGTGGTTACAAAGACGTACGCAAATGACTAAAGGACACGTTGAAACTCCCTCAGTATTAGCGGAGGAAATGGTTTTTGATATCTTCCAAAGATGCCCGATTACACCGTCGTCTAAAATATTGTACCCGGGTTCAGGGACAGGCCCATTTCCGTTGGCTGTCTCAAAGTATTGTAGTGAGAATGACATACAGATGCCAGATGGAGTAGCTGTTGAGAAGGATTCCACTCTGGTTGACGAAACACGTCAAACAGTTCAGCAGTATCCAATTGACGTAGTTGAAGATGACTTCTTATTGAGTGGTGTAGATACATTAGACTCTTTTACTCACGTTATTGGGAATCCCCCATACGTTTCAATAGAGAATATTTCTGAGTCTCTGAAGCCAGTCTACAGAGATGAGTTTATGAGTTCCAATGGGAGGTTTGACCTCTACTTTCTATTTTTTGAAAAGTCATTAGAACTTCTCGAACCGGGAGGAATACTTGCGTTTGTAACACCTGAAAAGTATGAATACGTTGAATCTGCGTCAAAACTCCGACAACTGCTTGCACAGCACTATATCTGTGAAATCAGGCATATTGATGAACAAACATTCCCTAATCATGTTGCCTACCCATCGATAACAATGATTGCCAAGCAGAGTAAAAAAGGTAAAACACAAATCACACTCAGAAATGGTGATTCGCGGAAGGTATCATTACCAACGGATGGGGGTAGTTGGGCTAATACAGTACGTGGTGGTGATGATATTCTTGATAAGAGCCCGGTAACTCTTGAGGACGTATGCCGGCGTATTGGATGTGGATCTGCAACCGGTGCGGATAATGTTTTTATTCGAAGTCGTTCAGATATTCCTGAAGAACTCTATTCGATATGTCACCCGACCGTTGCTGGTGAAGATATTCAAAAAGATACTCCACGGAAAGATATTCTCTCTAATGAAGTTATTGTATGTCCGTATGATGAAGATGGATTGGTAGATGACTCTGTATTAACAAAATATACTGAATGGTTGAGCGTGTATGAGGAGGAATTACGCGATCGGTGGTGTGTGACTGAAGACCGCTCAGAATGGTTTGAATGGCACGAGACGCCCCCAATTGAAGATATCTTAACGCCAAAGATAATTTGTCAAGACATTACAGATGATCCATTCTTTTGGTTTGATGAGCATGGAGATATTTTTCCTCAACATAGCACCTATTATATTGTTCCTGATCAAGATGTAGATAATAGTGAGCTTATTGAGTATCTTAATTCATCAGATGTTCGTCGGTGGTTGTATGCTAACTGCCAAAAGGCATCTGATGGATTCCTACGCGTTCAATCATCCACACTCAAACAACTCCCTGTTCCTAAAAAATTCACTACTACGTATCAATCCCGGTTGTTCTGAGACCTTTAAAAGCGTATTATTGCAGTTCTCGTTCTAATTCAGTCATTTCAGGTGGAGTCGAGAGGCTTTCTACATGCACCACATTTCCACCCCCCGGGTCAACTACTATGACTTCTTCACCTTCTGGAATCTCTCCCCCGTGTGTTCGTGCTTGGTAGTTTGGATTGAAACCACCATTTTCTAATTTTACTTCTCCACTTGTCCGCGTGATACGATCTGTAACGATTCCAATTTCACCTGATAGGCTGTCTGAATCACTTGTCTTTTCACTATTACCACTATAGATGTCTGCTTGTTGATATGCGAGATAAAAAAGACCTGCAAAAGCCACAGTGAGTGTAGCAAGTACAATAGGAACTCCAGCAGGTGGAAATAGCAAACCAACAAGGCCAGCGAAAAAGACAGCTCCACCAATAACAATGAATTGAGCACCGGGAACAATTGCTTCTGTAATGCCAAGGATAAGCCCAATAAACACCATCAATTCAGGGAGGCTGTATAGCAACGGGTCTATCATTAGCTAATACTTTATACTGGAATAGAATAATCTTCACGTTCTACCCATCACCGTCTATGTTATTATATTAAACTAAATTAACTCTCAGCATAACTCTCAACGACATCACCAAGGTGTTCTCGTGCGGTCACAAACTTGGCGTGGGCCGTCATTTCAGGCTCTCGATCTATATCATCGAGTTTTTTGTATTTGTGTTGAAACTCGCTTGGACGGGTGATTAACGATCCACGAGCAATACTCAGTTGTTTCCACGCACCTCGTAGGCTTTCGCACATCTCAGTCTGTCCACTATTGTTTTCACGACATTTACGTTCAAGCCCTCGAATATCTCTAATTAGTTTATCAGCATCAGTGACGATTGACTCGTATGCTTCTGCAAGCTCCTCCCATCGTGTCTGTTCAAACTCACTATCGGTCTCTGTTACTGCTTTTTGAATTGCTCCAAGTTGTTCTTCGATTTTATTTATTTGTTTGATGACGGTGCTGACAGCAGCTTCGTCCCTCGGGGAAGGGTCTGTTGCCTGAGGGTGAGGGTTTACTACCATCTATTATATCTGAAGTAGTGAATGTATTAAAATGTTAGGGGCAACGGAAGACAATCCTATACTAACCATAGACTGGCGCTACTGTATGTTATTCCTGCTGCTTGATTCCATCGAGTAGTTTATGATTCAAAAATACAATCAGAGATGTAATGATTAAATCCGAAAATTGGTATTTTATCCGTGGTAATATAGAGAAATACAGTTAAGGAAATAACGGTGACAACCCATCATTCTCAATACTAAACCATCCTTTTTGGCCTTCATCTAACTCACGGTGTTTTTCTACGACGATTAGATGTCGATTGTCACCGAATTCTTCCACGCGTAGGATTACATCGAACCAATTTTCTAATCCAGCTCCACCGAGCGGTTTTACTTGTTCTTCATCCGGTGAATAGTATACTTGATTCGTTACAAAGACAGCTGCATCGTGCCTGCGCGCAAGAGCACGTAGTAATGTGATTTGGCGTGAGAGATAACTTTCTAATTCTACTGTATTGGCTCCATCAATAGATCGTTCTAATCGGTAGTACCCTCCAATACCATCAAATAAGACAAGATCAATCGAGTCGCCGTACTCTTCAAGTTCAGATATCCTTTCATTCTGTTCTGCAAAATTGTCGACAGAGTCAAACAACACATTACGTATAATTTCTTCTGACGGTTCTGGTCGAGCATCAGCAAGTTCTGAAATCCTATCGAAGGTCGTTGGGTCTTTTGTTATAATAAAAACAGTCTCACCTTTTACAGCGGCGTTAACAGCCGTAATAGCAACAAGGTTTGATTTTCCCACACCACTTTCACCAAATGCCTGTACGACTTGTCCACGTTTGAACCCACCATTAAGTAATGAGTCGATCGTGCTACAACCAGTTTCAAATCTACTATTTTCCGTCACCATCAACACTTACTCTTCTATCAGAGCCACGGTTACTTTTGAGCTTCGACCAGTGCTGCCAGCATGGGAGAAAAATGGCTGACAAAGAAAGTATATCAGTTAGGATAGCCCAAATGACTGTAAGATCAATTAATGTCGAGTGATACTCCAGACGATGAGGCAACTGACCCTGATAATGAGGGGAGTGGTGTCGACGAAAACGAACCCAGTTCTGGTGGTACTCCACGTGAACACGATCCGTTTGAAGATCTGGGAAGCGAAGTACAGTTAAATGATGATGGAACATTTGATTCTGACTCTGAAGATGATATTCTTGGAGGACTTAGTTTTGACTCTACTGCTCAAATTCAGATTCCTGACCGACTAATTGATCAAGTAATCGGTCAGAAAGAAGCACAGGAAGCAGTCAAGAAAGCTGCCCGTCAAGGGCGTCACGTAATGATGATTGGTTCTCCGGGAACGGGGAAATCGATGCTGGCAAAATCAATGAGTCGAATGATGCCAAATGAAAATCTACAAGACGTCCTGATTAAACCAAACCCTGATGACTCAAATGCACCAACAGTAGAAACACTCCCGGCTGGAAAAGGGAAGCAACTCGTTGAAATGTCCAGAAAGCAGGCACAGAAGCAACAAAATGTTCGTCGTTTTGTTGTCATTCTTATTATTCTTGCAGTGCTTGCATACGCGATTCTCTTCGCTGGGAGATTGCTTCTTGGAATTATTGCAGCGGTCATTATTTACATTGGGTACAAGTATATTTTCGGAGATATCACAGCTAATACTCCGAACCTACTGATCAATTCCGCAGACAAAGATTCAGCACCGTTTGAGGACGCCACAGGTGCCCACGCAGGAGCATTGTTGGGTGATGTGCGCCACGACCCCTTCCAATCCGGCCACCTTGCTGTACCAGCCCATGAGCGCGTTGAAGCCGGTTCGATCCACAAGTCAGACGGGGGTGTGTTGTTCATCGACGAGATCAATACGCTCGACGTACGGAGTCAGCAAAAACTGATGACTGCAATCCAAAATGGTGAGTTCCAGATTACCGGTCAAAGTGAGAGAAGTTCTGGTGCGATGGTACAGACAGCACCAGTCCCGTGTAACTTTGTATTAGTTGCAGCAGGGAATATGGATGCGATGGAGAATATGCACCCTGCCCTTCGAGATCGTATTCGGGGGTACGGGTACGAAGTGTATATGGATGACAACATCGAGGATACACCAGAGATGCGCCGAAAGTATGCTCGGTTCGTTGCTCAAGAGGTCAAAAACGATGAAAATATTCCACACTTCACTGAGGAAGCAGTTGAGGAAGTTATCCGCGAATCGCGTCGACGTGCCGGTCGAAAAGGCCACCTCACACTACGCCTTCGCAACCTTGGAGGTCTTGTCCGTGTCGCAGGTGATATTGCTCGGAACAATGACAACGATCTTGTTCAGAAACAAGACGTAATTGATGCTAAGGAACGTTCAAAGAGTATTGAGTCACAGGTTGCCGATGAGATGATTGAACGCAAGCGTGAATACGATATTTCGATGACTGAAGAAGAAGTTACAGGCCGAGTTAATGGTCTGGCAGTTTACGGTGAGTCTTCTGGCGTTCTGATTCCTGTAATGGGCGAAATTGCACCTTCTCTTAGTGGAGGGTCTGTTATTGCAACCGGGAAACTTCAAGAGATTGCTAAAGAATCTGTTGAGAACGTTTCTGCACTCATTAAGAAACTCGGTGGTGAAGAACTTTCTCAGAAAGATATCCACGTTCAGTTCGTTCAAACACACGAAGGTGTTGATGGGGATTCGGCTTCTATTACCGTCGCTACAGCGGTTATTTCTGCTCTTGAAAATATCGCCGTAAAGCAGAATGTGGCAATGACCGGTTCATTATCTGTTCGTGGGGATGTTCTCCCTGTCGGTGGTGTGAGCCATAAAATCGAGGCAGCGGCCAAGTCTGGACTGGATACAGTAATTATTCCTTCCTCTAATGTCCAAGACATCAATATTGAGAAGCAGTACGAAGAACAGGTCAATATTGTTCCAGTAACCCACCTTAGTGAAGTGCTTTCTGAGGCACTTGTTGATACAGATGAGGCTGATGAGTTGGTTGAGAAGGTTGAAGAAATTAGTCCGAAGCCTTCAGTGAAAAAAGCAGATTACAATGGTAGTGCGGTCGATGGAACTGCAAAATCGAATGTTTCAGATAATGAAAGCACCGATATAGTAGGCAGTGGGAATTGAGATAATACCGAGTATAAACGCACTGGCATTTGCAATCGGATTATCAAATCGGAAAAGTCCTAGTGCGTATTCGGTATTTGTTACTGGCCAAAACGGACGGACTCCTGACGGGGTAAAGAAGTCTGCCACAATGTGAGAAACCACACTAAGGCCAGTCACAGAACCACAGAATACTGCGAAGTGCCATAACTCATACCCATCAGGGACAAGGGCAAATCCTCCGAATCCAACGATAAGTAACAAGCCTGCAAGGATAGTATGGCTTCGTCTGTGGGTAGTGAATTTGAGTTTTCTATTGAGTAGTACGAATGCTGTGTATGCGAGAGCGAGAAGACCAAGATCAGTAGCCGCAAAAACGTATGTTACACCAGCAACTGCAACTCCAATAATGCCTGCGCTTGCCAACGTGTGACTTTTGCCTCGATGCGTGAGGAAACTGATTTTCTGATCTTTGTCGGGGAGCATACTGCTGACAAATGCAATCCCGGCGCCGAAAATAGCTATTGTTGGGTAGCCATATGCAGTAATAATTCCTAATACAGGTGCGTACGCGAGGAGACTGATTCCGATGTGGCCTGAGCGGTTCATATTTTATCGTGTTACCATAGACAAAGATATGTGGTATTATAAAACTTATGCTTTATTTTAGTGATACAGGGTGATGAGGTACTATTGATTAATTACTTTCGAAGTCATACACAAACGCGTGACTGCATTCGGTGTTGACGAAGCAGGAAAAGGGCCTGTGTTAGGTTCTATGTTTGCTGCGGCTGTCTACGTTCCTGAACACGCTAATCTCCCAGCTGGTATCGACGATTCAAAACGTGTCTCTGCTTCTCGTCGTGAAGAACTTGTTAGACAAATCCGTGAAACATCAAGTATTGGTGTGGGAGTTGCAGAAGTAACAGTTCGTGATATTGACGGTGGTAGGTCAATGAATTTGCTCACAGTAGATATTCACTCTGCCGCAGTCAATAATTTAGACAAAACTGTTGATGATGTTGAAGGCATTTTTGACGCGCCTATTGATCCTGATGAATTTGTGAGTTTAGTGGATATGCAACTGGATGATGACCCGGAATTAACCGCTTTCCACAGTGCGGATGAAACAAGTAAGATTGTGGGTGCGGCCAGTCTTGTAGCGAAACAAGAACGTGAAGAACATATGTCAAAGGTACAAGAGAGATATGAACGACAGATTGGAAGTGGATATCCAAGCGATACTCAAACAATTACATTTCTTCAAGAGTACGTTCAAGAACACGGAAGGCTCCCCGAATGTGCCCGGCAAAGTTGGAATACAAGTCAAGAAATCCTTGCTGATTATTTTCAGACTGGGTTAAATGATTTCTGACGCTCTAACAACAATTATCACTAAACGATTCGGGGAGGAGAGAATACGAGGCTCGTGAGCGTGAGTTGGCAATACTGTTCCCTTTCAAGTATGGGTCAAGGTCATCTTTTGTTGCTTCACCCAATAGATGGTCGAATAGGTCAATTGCTGCGGATTTGTGAAGGGGTGAGTTCTGATCACCACAATTGTCATCCATCACACACGCTGGGCACCCACGTTCGCGTGTACATTCACAACTTGCAATAAGTTCGCGTGTTCTGATGGCGATTGATTCGAATTGGTCATAGATCGTCCGTGAGAAACCAAGTCCACCAGATATCCCATCATAGATGAAAAACCCACTTGTATCATACGCAGGGTGATTAAACGTCGAAAGTCCACCCAAGTCTTGTTTGTCCATCATAAGTTCTAACGGTGCAACGTTGATCATCCCGTGTTCAGTTGCATGAAGACCTCCCATATACCCGTTGAAAATGTGATTTGGTTCATTCGCCGCTTCATAATCGGCGTATTTTGCTGTAAGGCCTTGTTCAACATAATCAGGAACTTCTAACCAAAGCATCTGTGTTTGCATATTGAGTGGTGGAAGGCCAGTTGGAATATTTCGGTTCTGTGGCCTATTAGATTCAATATCAATTTTGTCGAAGTACTCGTAGTGGGCTGTTACAGTTCCTTCTCCCCAGTATAGGGTGAAGTCGCCAATATCTCGACTCATTTCGGGTGTCACATTTGTAATCCGTGTTTCAGACTTCGATCTGGTGTAGTAGTTGACGTTGTGTGCTGGACGGAGTAAGATATACTGCTGTGACCCTTGATCGACAAACTTGATGACTTGGTACCGTTGGCCCTTGTGCATATACACTGCACCTTCGTGGAAATCTCTGTAAGCTCGATCTTTGTCAACTGGCTCCATATCTAGTTCCCCGTCAGCTTCAGCGTGTAGCCTGATATCGAACTGTTCATCACTAGATGCGTAGAGGCTCACATCTGCTTCTGGGCGTCCAGTGCCACTATATTGAACACCTGTTTTGAGACCTCCAACAAGTTGTCCAGCCATTTTCCACATTTTGATAGCATTTTCAAGACGTTGGTCGCCAAAGTATTCCTTATCTTCTTCTGTAATAGCAAGTTCGTTCGCTGCACACAGGATGTGTTGACTGTATACTTCGTTATTTCCGAGATCAACTACTGCATCTTCAACGTAGTCATCACTCAAATATTCAGGGTTAGAAATAAGGTACTGATCAATACTATCATAATCTGCAATAAATACACTCAGAGCCTCAGATTTCCCACGTCCGCTACGTCCGATTTGTTGCCAGAAAGATTGACGCGTTCCCGGATAGCCAGCGATCACTGTTCCATCAACACCTCCAATATCAATCCCAAGCTCAAGTGCTTCTGTTGAAACTACCGCATCAATCTCGCCGGCTTTGAGCCTGTCTTCTGTTTCTCTTCGTGTTTCTTTTCCGTGTCCTGCATGGTATGCCTCAACTTCAACTCCACTTGGATACGGTGTATCATCATCTTGTATCCGTTCTTCAGTACGGTGAGCTGTGAGTTCAGTCATTTTTCGAGAACTAGCGAATTGGAGTGTTTGAATGTCGTTCGCTGCAAGATGGGCAAGGACTTCACTAGATTCAATACTTGCTGGCTTACGGTTGATAGTCCCATCTGATCTTTTCTCTTTATCACTCCATGCCGGTGGATTCCAGTAAACCAGTGTTCGTTGTCCTCGTGGTGAGCCATCGTCATCAATAACGAAAGCACCTTCACCGGTTAGGACGCGTGAATGTTCTGCTGGATTTCCGATTGTCGCTGATGTAAGAACGTATTGTGGTTCTGCTCTATAGTATTCAACAATTCGTTTGAGTCGTCGGATAATCCATGCAACATGCATTCCGTGAACTCCTGTATAGGTATGAGATTCGTCAAGAGCGAATAGTTCTAGATTCCCAAAGAAATTGGCCCATTTACCGTGATGTGGCAGGTAGTGATTGATACCAGCAAAATTGGTAATGATGATGTCGGCGTTCTCCCTGATATCTGGTCGGTCTTCACGCGGAGTATCACCGTCATATACCCTAACATCTATGTCAAGCTCAAGATCGTTGTATAACTCAGTTAGTGCTTCTTGTTGATCTCTGCTCAATGCTTTTGTTGGGTAGATGATTAGACCCGTTGAACTCGGTTTTTCTAAATACCTACGGGCAAAGTGAAGAGCGTAGACCATTGTTTTCCCACTTGATGTACTGGTTGCAACACACACGTTCTCTCCAAAATTGAGTTCGCTGAGTGCTTCTGCTTGATGTGTGAAAAGATCAAATTCAAAGTATTTTGCTATTCGTTCAGGGAGAATATCTTCTGTTGGGACTGTCTTCGCTTCTTTGGCTTCGTGAGTATCGATGTGTTCGATCTGGTCTCGATAGTTTGGATACCCTTCGTTGAGAACCGTCCCATCCAATTCGGAACTCATATCAGATCAGAAACTTATACACGCTGACACAAATAGAACCCGGAAACAATAGTACAAATACTATGCTTATGGGTGAACATTTTCATTTAACGAGATATCGTCGTATATATGAACGAGGGCTTTTACTTTCCCTTTATTATATCGGTGAATATGGTTCCAATTTAATTCACCAACCTCACCAGCCATCCACTTACGGTAAGTGCGTTGAACGTGATCCGATGTTAGACCTGATTCAGGGATCGTATACCCTATCTTTCTTGCATGTTCTATTACATCGTCTGTTCGTCCCGGTAGAACTGCATTATTCTGTTCAACAGTCCAGAAGTACAGGTCACGTTTGTTTGCTTTCTTCCAAACACCACCGTACTCAGGGGCGTATTCTTGGATAAATCGTGTCAAGTGGTGGTAATCACCTTCCCATCCCTTCCAAGATATAATCGTCTGATCTGTTGCATTAGCAGTATACCATGAAATGAAAGATTGAATCACTTCAGCTTTGTCGTCAGGTGTTTTCGCATAGAAGATTTTGTACTCTTGTTCCTCCCCATCATACACACAAATATGCCAAATTACACTAGGAGAGACACCATCAGTCTCAATATTAATAAAAACGGGTTTTTCACCGGGTACAGGATTATTATTCCGTCTTCTGATTGCGTTTTTCTGAATTGAACGAGAGTGATACCATAGTCTGTTTGAGGTTTTTTCTCCAATTCCGTATATTTCTTTTAGTTCTTCACGCGTTGCTTTGGCTACATCTGTTCGAGTATTATATCCGTGTTTTTCAAGTTTTTCAACAGTTCTCCGTCCGACACCTTCGAGTGCTCGAAGACCTAATTTGTGACTCTCTAACGTTTTAACGCCTACACGACCATCAGAGAAACAAGTTAACCGTGGAATAGCCAATCCTCCCTGTATTTCTTGAGGTTTAGCTCCTTGAACAGCCATAGTTCCCCACTCTTGCCTGTAGTTAGATGGGAGAGAACCGGTGATATAGACATATTTTCCTTCAGTATCTCCAGCATGTTTTCTGTATGCTTCTTGATTAACGAGTGAAGCAGACAGATTTGTCGTATCCAACTGTATGTCGATATCTGTTGTTACAAGGAAAATCGTGTCATCAGTATCTACTGCCCCCATTTTTTCAATTTCTTTTGCAACATCAAGATTATCAACCCCGTCGATAACAATAAAATCTATACCGTTGATCGGGACGTGTCGAATACGTTTGTTTTCCCGAGCTGGATAGAAACACACGGGGTCGAACCTTGTTCGTACATCACGAAAGTCAATATCTGCGTCAGCTTCGTCAATAATGAAGATAGCATCCGGTTCATAATACTCTACAAGATCGTTCATAGAGTAGTCATCCAACCATCTGAGCAGAGTTGGAGTGATAGATACAATCTTCGCTGCTCGCTCGACCATCAGTTTTAATTAAGAGTTGGAGGAATGATACGTTTTACCGATTCTAATCTGCTATTGGATTTATACTGTTGTTGAAAAGTTTACAATCGCTCGTGGGTACACCTTAGCACTATTCCCATCAACTTCGACTTTTAACGGAGAGAAAAACTTGTCTACTCTCTTTTCAATGTCTTTGCCATTTATTGTTGGCGTGGGAGTGACGTGTATTTTGTCTGGTGAATAATTTCCTTGCGTTGAAGGTTGAAACCGTGCTCCAGCAACGATATTGAAACCACGAATAGTATCTACTAGGTCATCAATCGAAGACCACGGTGGGTTATGAAATGAAATACCAATACTGTCGATATCCCATTTTTCTTCAACCTTACTTACTGAGCATCCTTCTTTGTCAGCAAGTTCTTCAATAGCAACCTTTGACGTGATATTCTTCTCTGATGTATCAGTATAAAATTCTATAACAGATGTTTCTCCATCTTTTTTGAATGTATATACATAATCGTACACATTTTCTGACTCAGTGTTATCAAGCCGAAGATCCTTCATATACTTCTAACTATGTGTAGGGTAATGAAACACTTCACGACTGAGCAAAGAACGCGATACCTTACTGGGCTGGGAATCCACTAGTGTCAACCTGCTCGAACAAAGAAGAAAGAATTGTTGCAGAGATATTTGCCCCAAGTTCCTCTGCGTCTTCTGATGGGATTACAATATCTTCTTCGAACATCTCTTTCTGTGGTGTGACATTGAATTGTACCTGCATCATCCCGGGAACAGCTATAGTGATCAAACCTTGCTGTCCCGCAGTGGTCATTTCAACCGACGACACGACGTTAAATTGAGAGGTCAGCTGACGGGCAGTTTCCTTACGGACACGGTTAATTCCTTTTCGGAACTCTTCAATTTGTTCATCATCCATAACGAATTGTGTATTGGTACTAATGTGCCCCGGGTTGTTGCCATACATACCTTTATAGAAGACTTATACTCTTGTAAGAGTTTGTAGGCAGCCAAGGGAATCCCACCAACATAGAAATATAGATGTTAGTAAAATTGTTCAAGTCCCATCTGCTTGGGTTCTTCAATACACCTACCCGGAGTAACTGTGATACATTTGTTTCCGACCTCTATTATTTGCCCAGATACAGAGTTCACGACTCCAACACACCGCCCAGTCTTATCTACCTGTTTTCCCTGAATAGAAGGATATACAGTTGCATTTCTTAGGTCTACAACATCTCCAGTCAGACTATATTCTCTCATAGAAGACTCAAGTAAACACTCTGATGGAATTGGAACTTTCTTTTCTTTCCGTATGCGTTCTGATAACCCACTCTCTGATAACTGCTGTTCTCTGTGAAGTGCTTCATCTGCTGTTATCCCATTATCAATCTCAACAGCAAACGACGCCCCTTGCTCAACCCATCGTTTGTGAAGTCGGTTTGATTTTGTGACGCCAACCTTGATTGATCTCCCACACTGGGCAAGGTAGACACTATGTTCTTCTTCACGCATCGAACCCGAACGTCCTTCAATATAATCGCGTTGAGAATCTTTTCGCCGGCATCTAAAACACTGTCTTCCTCCGTCAACAATGTTGAATTCTGGACAAATATGGTGGGTGTCATCGGTGTAACCGATACATCGTCTTTCCTTTGTTACTTCAAAGCTTACATCTATTCCTTGTTCCAATTTTCGACGGATGAGTTTCTCTTTTGTAGCAGTAATTAGGTACGCGTTCCAGTTACCGTTTTCATTAACCCATGAAACAGTAATCAATACTTCAACAGTATCAACATCCATCGTACTATGGTTTATATCTCAAAGTAAATATTGATCACTTGTCTTGGTCATCAATAATCTTCCACCAGCATTCAGTATCGTCTTTATGAAGTGATTCTTCAACACTCTCTGGTGAGATATGATTGGGATAGTCTTCAGTAGCGTAATGAACTACCATCGTTCCAAATGAGATTTGTTTATTGATTTCTTGTTCGATAAAGGAGATAGGAACAAATCCACTTTGTGAATAATATCCAAAATTAACACCGGTTTCATCAACTCGAATAAATACATCACTTTTATCTCCATTTAGTTGTGGTAAATTTCTTTCATACATTCCTGTCCAGTTTGATTCATCGCGTTGAATCACTTTTCTGTATTGGTCTGCTTGGTTTTGGATTTCAGAAGAGACTTCAACAGCAGTAAAAACAGTTCCAACACAAACATAGATGCGTTTTGTATACTCTTCAGGCATAATTCTTGGTTTAACTGGTTATGATTAAAATGTTATCGTCAAAGATGATCAAGATATATTCCTGCTGCTAACACCCTGAGACTGAAGGTTAAAAAGCAACGGTGCCTAATATGGTGATAGATATGGGGTTTGGTTCTTACGACGAAAGCGAACAAGCAAAGCAAGAGGTCGATACCGACCAGATGATTGGCGAAAGTGAGTCTAAAGAGGAATCCAAGCATAATGGTGAACTTGAATACGAGGGTATGGATGACACTGACAGTTTGATTGACCAACTTGCAGAAATGAGAGAGGAATAAATTATGACTAAACAAATTTGCCAACTACATTCAACGATCGAAATTCAACTTGACGATCTTGAGGAGTTGATCGAAGAGATTGAACTACCTCAAGATATCCGAGAGTTGACGACAGAAGAACGAGAGAATATTTATGTCATCAAGTCAGAAACGGATTCTAATGACATTGGACAGTATACGCCAACTGCTAATCTGAAGGCGTCACTGGAGGATAAGAAACCGCACGATGAAAAACCTGAATCTAACGGATTATGGTCTCCACAGTATGACCCAGATGAAGACGTAGAAGAAGTAGATGATGTTACATACGCCGGTTTTAAAGGGTATGGTGAAAGCGTTCTGTTCAACAAAGCCCTTCAATACCCGATGTTCGAAATTCTTTGCGAGATCGCACTCAACGCAGATACTGGAAAGTTGAGTGCTATCATCTTTGATGATGGTGAACTAACCCCTGTTCGTATTGTTGATGGTGAAAAACGTGAAGCTGAAGTCAAGGTGATTGATACGCTTGACTCAGAAAAGAAGGCTGAATGGACTGCAAACTAACGTAGTTATCATTTACGTTGTTTAGATACAGTCACTTACAATCGCCAATATTTTGTCAACCAGCGTTGCTAAGTCACTAACCTTACGTATTTGACGCTATAATATTCGGTAATAGATGACCGGTTACCGTCTGATGGCTCGAATGGCCGCTACCCTCATTGTGATCGGTATAGGATATGGTATTCTGTCAGGAGGTACGGCAGTATATTTCGATATTCCGTACTTGCTTGTGATTAGTGTCTTCGCAATACTCCTACCAGTATTGTATATTGTTGGCGTAGAAGTGATTTTGAGGGCATCGAACGCTCGTGAAGTTCCTCAGTCAGAAGCTCCAAATTTATTCTATCTTGTTGAAAAAGCAAGTGAAGAAATGGGTGTGGAACCACCTACTGTAATGGTAGGGAATTTCAAAAGCCCTAATGCGTTTTCAGTAGGTAGAAAAGAAAATGGAACCATCGTTATTTCGGAATCACTAGTGGAGTTGTTAGAACCTGAAGAATTGGCTTCTGTTTTAGCCCATGAAATTTCACATATTCGTTCCCGAGATGTTATCCCTGTGGTAATCGGGATTTCTCTTCCTGTGTTATTTGCCTATCTTATTTATACTAATCAGTCTACTAACAAAGTTATAGCATCAATTCAGACCATATTGACGACGGTATTGAGTGCTTTAGCATACTTCCTTGTGTTTCCTGTAATTAGGCATCGAGAATTTGTTGCAGACTCGGAAGCGTCAGATGCTGCAGATGGTGATGCTCTTGCTTCTGCTTTGGAAAAAATTGCCCAAGAGCACAGATATCAACCACCGGATGAAATCCCAATCCTGAGTGGGTTGTTTATTTATAATACACCTGCAAATCTTAGGGAACAAATGGTGGGAACACACCCGTCAATTCAGTCAAGAATTGATAAATTAAAACACATATAAACTCGGTGTGCTTATACATCTTCCCGTCTCAATATTTAGATACGAATGGAGTACGCTTACGCCGCACTCTTACTACACGAGTCCGGTGAAGAATTGAACGAGGAAAACATCAGTCGGGTACTAGATTCAGCTCGTGTTCCTGTTGAAGAATCACGGGTTAAGGCCCTAGTTGCTGCACTTGAAGATGTGAATATTGATGAGGCAATTTCAGCTGCATCGTCGAGTGATGTGGCCCCACCTGCTGATGGTGGTGATGAAGAAGAAATTACTGCTGATGAAGGAGGTGAACTTGATATTGATGAGGACGACAGTAGCGATGAAGATGGCGAGGATGTCGACGAAGACGATGAAGAAAGCCTCGGTGACTTGTTCAACTAACTTTATAGTTCTCGAATAGTATATCAACCTATTCGTTTATATCAATAAACCAACTAGTTGTATCTAAGTATGGCGAAAAAAGACGAATCACAATTGGGATTTCATCGCCGTGATTTTCTCAAAGGGATTACCGCCACCGGGGGTGCTTTGATTGGTGGTGGGGCAGTTCGTCATTTTGGCCCATCAGAATCTGTTTTCAATAGTGGTGTATACCACTTTGCTAACGATATCTATACTGGTTCAGCATCTGTAATTAATGATTTCCCATCTAGTTTTACTTTTGAGTTTTTTCAAGATGTGAAAACGGATGAGTTTCAATTAATGGTATCTGCCTATGAATACCCGTCTGGAAATTTAATAGATCGATCAGAGATTAATATGGCGGTCGGTGCTAGTTGGGGTCAGTCAATAGACATCCGTATTAGTGACTTCAACGGATTTGTAGATTATGTTGATGTAAATGGTGAACTTGTTAATGAAGACGATAATGGGGTCTCTGAGTGGCGTTCTAACGGGCGTATGTACAACTTGGTGGATGGGAGTGGCTTACCATTAGAAACGGCTGCCAACGTCCATACAACGATTCTGCCACGATTAGAGACATCTGAAGTGAAGGACACACCTGTAATATTTGCATTTCAGTTAGTAAACGGTGATAAAATAACGTTAGTTCGTCAAACCCCACCTATCGATGTTGAATCAGGAATCATTGATGATCCTGTTACTGTTCCAACTGAAGCAGAACAATTTCCTTCAATGTCGAGTGGTATAACAGGTAAATTCACTCGGAGTGAAAAAGAAGGTCAGTACGTGATGTCCTATAATTGGGGGTATGATGAGAAAGAATACAATCTCGTTCTTCCAATTCATAAAATGACGTATGGGGTTCTTCACGACACTCAACCAAGATTTGTTACAAGTGTTTATGAAGAAGCACAGAAGAGTCCATATGGACGGCAATTAGGTGAAGCGATGTTTGAGATTGCTCTTTCTGAAGGGTATGGGGAAGAATACGCGTTTGAACTTGTACGGACATTTGCGCAGACATGGCCCTATGAAGAAGATCAAAACTTGTATGGTCAGATTCAATACCCGAATTTTGCTGAAGAAGCTCTTGTAGAAGGGGTAGGGGATTGTGTTGATAAGACAATGATTATGACGAGTATGTATTCACAACCCCCATTTGATTATAACGTTGCACTAGTCTTCCCACCTCAACACCTTGCGCCGGCAATTGATATTAAAGACATCCCTGTCGAGGTGACTGATGAGATGACAACAGTTGAGATGGGTGGTACAGAGTATGTGTATATTGAATCAACATCTGTTAAGTCCGCTGGAGACCCTTATTTTGATGTAGAAGCCTCAAAGGCAATGTATGATGGTCGTTGGAGAAATATCAATCACACAGGTATTTCTGAAACGGTTATTGACTACTTCCAACGAGTATTGGGCCACAAGTAAATTGAATCCCTTCAGACGGTATGGTTATTCCGTGTGCAACTTCTAACGAAGAGTAATGAAAAAGCCGCCGAAGAATACGGTGATTTGCGGTGATCTTTTTGATGAACTCCCGACTTATTCAGCGGAATCAGTTGATGCAGTTGTTACAGATCCACCGTACTTTTTTGATGGACTCTTTGGAGAAGAATGGGATGATTTTGAAGATGAGAAGACATATCAAAAGTGGTGTCAAGAATGGGGAGAAGAATGCTTTCGAATTCTCAAACCCGGCGCTCACCTACTGGCCTTTGGAAGTAATCGTCAACATCATAGATTATTCACTGGACTTGAAGATGCTGGATTCAAAATAAAGGACACCATCACGTGGCACTATGGAAATGGGATGGTCAAGTCACGGAATGTATCTTCAATGGCGTCAGATGAACAGGATGTTCCAGATGGTCTTGGAACTCAATTAAAACCATCAACAGAGTTCGTTGTTGTAGCTCAAAAGCCAATACAAGAAGATACTATAGCTGAGAATGTCTCTGTATATGGGGTTGGAGCGTTGAATATTGATGAAACACGCGTAGGAGTTGTAGGAAGAGAAAAAGGACGCCATCCAGCAAACACTATTTTCGATGAGGATGCATCTACTCGGTTAGATGATCAGTCTGGTGAATTGAGTCATGGTCATTGGACAGGTGAAGATACTGATGGATATGGTGAAGAGCGGGAGTACACAGGCCCGGGTGATTACGGTACTACCGGTGGTGCGTCAAGGTTTTTCTATACAAGTAAGGCAAGTACTGCTGAACGGACTCTTGATGGAAGAATAGAAAACGACCACATTTCTGTTAAACCGGTTGACCTAATGGAATACCTTGTTCGAATGGTTTCGACCAAAGGTCAGTTTGTTGTAGATCCTTTTACTGGTACAGGAACAACATTGAGAGCGTGTAAAAACTTACACAGAGATTTCCTCGGTGTAGAACTCGATGAAAAGTGGGCCGATGTATCTCGGGCACGTGTGGGACTTGCAGCCGAGAACCCTGAAGTATTGTTAACCGATGATGACCAAACAACATTAACCAATTATGACGAGTGACAGAACGCCGGATCCACAGACATCTCAGAGTAAATTGATTCAACAATTGCGTGATGAACCGAGGACATACACTGAGCTTCCATACCCTCCAAAACCTCATCATAGAGAATATGTTGCTAAAATCAACATTCCTTCATCAAAAGGGAAGACAAGAGGTTCAACAAAGACTGTGTATTATTTGTACGGTGATGATAGGCGTGCCGTTCGAAAGTTTATTAATGTGAATAATGAGTTTGTAGAATCTTGTATGGGCGACTCTAACAACCCGATCGCAAATAGACTTCCTGATGAAGCTTGGGATCTATTTGTACAGGAATGGACGTGGATGGGAGGAGATGTCTGATTGAAGTTTTCGGTGTGAGAACATAATTTATTGCTGTAACCCTTGCAAAGTTGAAGCTTATCTTTGCTGGGTAGTAATTAAGCTCTGTTACATAATGCCACCGAGCGATGAAGACAATTCAAAAATCACCGACCATCTTGATATTGATGGGTGGGAAATTCAATCAGAATCAAGTGATAGAGTCGACCTTCTATCTGATGATCGCAAAGACAAGATCGTCATCAAACCTGTGAGTCTTAGCAATGCAGGAATCGATACAGGATATCATATTGAATATCATAGTGGAGAAGCCCCATACGCACGCTACCGAAAGAATAAGGGAAGTAGGATGGCGACAAGTAAAGACAGTATTGAAGAAGAAATCCAAAAACTCCAATCAGAACACCGTTAACCGGAATTATTATATTCTCCTTGATGACTTCACACGTGTATCCGCGTGAGAGACCGTGCCCAACGCAACCCACTTTTACTCTGCAACTGGTAATCAGATAATAGACGGTGTGCCGCCCAAACAATGTCTATTGAAAGAGATCTAAAACGGTTTAACGAAGTCGGTGAAGAACGACGTCAAGACCTTCAAGACTTCATTAGCTACGGTGACCTCGGTGAGAGTCGTGAAGATGATATCCGAATCCCAATCAAGATTATTAACCTGCCTGAGTTTGTCTATGACCCCCGAGATAAGGGTGGTGTTGGGCAAGGCCAAGGTGGCCAGCCCCAACCCGGTGATCCTGTAGGTGAACCTCAACCCGGAGAAGGGGATGGTGATGAAGACGGTGAAGAAGGTGAACCCGGTGATGAAAGTGGAGAACACGGATACTATGAAATGGATCCTGAAGAGTTCGCCCGTGAACTTGATGAAGAACTCGGCCTCGAACTGGAACCTAAAGGTAAGGAAGTAATTGAAGAACGAGACGGTCGTTATACAGAACTTCAACAATCCGGCCCACGAAGTCTACTTGATGTTGATGAACTATTCAAGAAAGGACTCAAGCGCAAAGTAGCTATGATGTTCGATGAGAATTATCTTGAAGAACTACTCAAAGTCGCTGGTGTAGGGCCTGATCGAGCATACGAGTTCGCCCGAAACAAGAATATCACTGTTTCAAAGAATTGGATTAAAACGTGCTACGATAATATTCCAACATCAGAACGTACCAAGTACGCTAATATTGAAGAATTCGAAGAAAAAGTCAACCAGCGTACTCCTAACCAGATGATTCGTGAAGACGGAGTCGAGTCAATTGAACTTCGTCGTGAAGATCAACAGTTCCGTCGTGCAGAAGTTATCAAAGAAAGGCAAAAGAATGTTGTCGTTGTAAACATTCGAGACGTCTCAGGTTCTATGCGTGAACAAAAACGTGAACTCGTAGAACGAACCTTTACTCCTCTTGACTGGTATCTCCAAGGAAAGTACGACGAGGCTGCATTCCGCTATGTTGCTCACGATGCTGAAGCGTGGGAAGTCAATCGACAAGAATTCTTTGGTATCCGGAGTGGTGGTGGAACAACTATTTCTGAAGCGTACAAACTTGCAGCAGATATTCTTGAAGAATATCCGTGGAGTGAATGGAATCGGTATGTGTTTGCAGCTGGTGACTCTGAAAACACTCGGAATGATACGCGTGACAACGTCATTCCTCTAATGGAAGAAATGAAAGTCAACCAGCACGTCTACGTTGAGACACAACCCAATGATAGTTCAGGTCGTCATGCACACCACGCAGATACTGTTGAAGAATACTTTAGCCAACATAATCACCCTACAGGTGATGTCACTGTCGCTCGAGTAAACGGTGCTGATGATGTTATGGATGCAATCAAGAAAATTCTTGATAGTGCCTAAAGCTTCTATGGACAGATTTTATATCTGTTCTTTAACAGTTAAACGAATACATCGGTAAGGCTAACATAAGTTGAAAGGATGAAGTTTGGTAATTCTTCATCCCGTGGCGTTGAACATATTGCAGAGAGAGTTTACGATCTGAAGACGGTGAACAAATTGTAATTGCGTTGTACCTTCCGGAGTATAATAAAAATGATATTCACGCCCGGTATGAAACTGATTATATTGTTGTTCAAATTGGAGAACAATCAGGCATTCGGTCAGTAATTCACCAACGTTTTATTGCACCAAGTGATGCTGATATCCAGAATACCACAGTAACTTTCAAAAAATGGTGTGTTGACGTTTACTATTCCAGTTGACGAAGATTTAGTCACAGATATATTTTGAGTCAAATGAAATCTGGTAGTGAATAGAGATTACCGACTTCTGCCGTCAAAATTGAGAGCAAGAAGATATCTACGTTTCAAAAACTACTAATTGTTATTTCCGAATTCGTCTAAACTACTTGCCCTCGTAAACCCATCTCCGCCAGTACTGTCTTTTTCTTGCTTTGTAAATGGGGGAATTGCCATCCCTGCTGTACCATTCCAATCTACAATAGCATCAGTGATTCTGCCGGCTAACGTTGATCCAATACCAGAGATGCCCCGCAATGTATCTTCAAGTCTTTGCCTGTCATTTTCTTCAAGGAGTGTCCGAAGTTGATCTGGTAATGGTTTCGTTGAATCTACACCCGGGGACTGTTTGAAATGTGACTTAATTGTTGAAATTCTACCTCTCCCAAGTTGGTCAACTTGCTCTGCCAGATAGATGTCTTCTGCGGTCACCCCATAGCGGAGTTGAGATGTGAAGGTATCATACCATTCAGGGATGCGTGTTGACGGGTCTACTTCTGCAAGATGACGACTTGCTTCTAGTAGATCTGCAACATCTCTCCCCGCATTAGGAACATCAGCCATATCTGTATCGTACTCTTTTTCAAGTCGATCAAGTGAATCGCCCTGACACCAATGCCAACATAGCATTGCAGATGTTTTCCCGGAATCATCACGTGTGAGTCCGTGTTCATACAATTTTGATTCAAAATCTGAACTATTGGGGGTTGACCGTAGAGTTGCTGAATCAAACTCACGCGTCAACGTTTCAACGAGACTTAGTGGATCATCAATCACATATTGAAGCTCATTAGCGACACTTGTGATACTCTCCAGTCGAGTTTTGATCCAAGTCGCGTAATTAAACTCAATTGCTGCTTCACCAAGACTGGATGTTTCAAACGTTCCACTTGTCCGTTGTTCACTGACGAGTTGTCTTCTCTCTAACCAATTAACGGTAGTTCGAAGTTTTCGTTCAACTTGATCTCGGGCAATACCACTATCTCGGCCCCAAGCACCGGTAGAATCATACTGTTCCCAAAAGAGCGAGTGTGATAAAAACCGTTCAATTTCTTCTGGTGTATCCCATCCAAAATCAATCAGTTCTAATAGCAACTGACGGAATTCAGGGTCACTTTCAATATGCGTCTTCACATCTTCTAATCGCTTGTCTTTCGCTGGTACTCCAAATTGGAAGTAGTCATTAGCACGTTCATCTTTCACGATGGGGAATGCATACCCTTCATCGTATCCATATCCCGGTCGGCCTGCTCGACCAACCCATTGAATATACTCATATACTCCAATAAAGTCGCCATAACGCTTTGTATCTGCAATAATAACAGCCTGTATTGGTGCATCAAAACCATACGCTAACCCGGGCGTGGCGGATACACACATCAAATCTCCTTCTTGTACAGCATCAACGATGATGTCTCTGACTTTAGAATCCAATCCACTATGATGGAATGCAACCCCTTTTTCCATCATTTCAGCCAACTTCTCATACTTGACAGTCATTTCAGCTGGAAGTGCTGATTCAATTTCGGAATAGAAGTCACGATCGTTTGCGTCTTCAAACAACTTGGTATCGGCTATATCTTCCCCACGTGACTCTGACCAGTCTCGTCGGTTATTAAAAACAAGAAACGGTGCTTTCTCTTCACGTTCATTGATTATTTCAGCAATCTGTGCCCCACGTGTTTGCCCCGGATCGTCATCAATTGGCTGTTCAATAACAGGAATACTTCTATCAGATTCACTAATAATAAGTTCTGCATTGAGCCAATTGGCAAGTTCACGTGGATTTCCCACCGTAGCAGACATCGCAAAAACATCAATGTCGTTGTCAAGACATGCAGTCATCGCTTTTTCAATTCCTGCCCCTCTGTGATAGCTATAAATTTCATGAAAGTCATCGAAGATAGCTCGATCAACACTTCGAACATCACCAATATTTCGCATAACAGCTTGGAAGAAAGACTCAAACGTCATTACAGGAACTCCGGGTGAACGTATTGCTCGGGTTCCAAGACCGACATCGAAGTCCGCCCATTCTTCTAATTCTGATTTCTTTGCTTGTGTTAATTGATATGACGGTACTAGATATACTGCATCACCGCCAGAATCAATACTCTTCTTGAGTACTGATTCTGCGACCATTGTTTTTCCATTTCCCGTTTCAGCAATAAGTAGCGAATTATCTTCGTCAAGAACTCCTTCAGAAAATGCTTGAGCTTGGGTGCCAGTCAATTCATCGTATCCGTGAGCCTCCATAATTTCTGTAACGATATCTCTGTTCTCATCAGAAGAGAACTCAGGTACTTCAGCCATTATTACGGAATTATAAGCCGCCACAACAATTAAACTACGGGACGTGGCTGCCTCAGATTATATTGTCCCATCTTCTTCAGTAACATAATCTCCAATATCGTCTTCCTGTTCTTCCCAATCTTTCTCGCTATCATTATTTTCACCGTCTCCATCATCCTGATCAGGATATTCAGGCTCATCCATTAGTACATTTGGATCGATTTGATTCTTTTCTTCATCATCTTCTTTATCTTCGTCTTTTTGATCGGGGTACTCTTCATCGTCTTTCAAGTCGTCTCCAGATACAGCCCCAATATATCTCCATTCAAGTCTATCAACAGTAACTCGTCTAACAAGATAGAGATATGGCCCGTGAGGACATCCGTTACATTGCTTTCCACAAGGAATTCGTTTGATAACTCGCGTCCAATTTTCTCGCCCTTCAACATCTTCTGCCCCAACAAGTTCTTCGCCTTCATCAGTAAGATCGTCTGGTGGTTTTTCAATTTGCTCAATCAATGACTTAGCATACGAAATTAGATCGATTAGAGACTCGTCATCTTGCCGTTGCATTCCTTTTAGTAGTGTTTTCGGAACTCCTTCCGGTGGTTCTATTTCTTTTTCTTTTTGGTCTGTATCGAGAGCCAGATTGGTTCTTTCACCCTCATTATTTGATTGTTCTACACCAACATCGGTGTCTCCTTGATGCATAATTTTATCGAGAAGCCCTTGATTTGTTGAATCAGTAGATACAGCTTGTACAGTGTCTAATTTAACGGTCTTAATTTTCCCATCAGAGTCCCAAAATTCGACGCCTTCATTACCAAGTATGCGGGCTACTTGGCCAGTGTTGTCTCTAACTGTCGATTTTGATGATGAATGTCTCATAATATCACCGGGTTGAAGACTCCCTGAATCAAAATCATCAGTCATTACAGGATGTTTGGGTGTCAATTCTGCTAATTCACTAGCATAAGCAATAATCCGCCGGAGAACAACTGCTTCCTGACGTTCAACTGGTTCGACGACATATTTCGGCAATGAAGCAGGGCGTTCCGGTTTTGAATCTGGATTGTTAGAGGACATACCGGAGTTCTTGCACCTAGGTCAGGGCCGGAAACAGATAAATTCGAAGAATGTAGTGTTTGGAACGCTGTTGTGGATGACTAAATAAAGTTTAGTAACGGTACTCTTACGTTCTTCTTAGACATAATGAGTGTTGATTCCGGGATGAGTGATTCAAATGATGGCGGTTCACGATTGGATATTTCATTAGAAGACATTGCTGAAAGTTATCATATTCCTGTTCTCATTTGTGTGGTAGTTTTTATGGCGGCAATCCGTCTCCGCCATTACAGTCGATTTATTTTTGAGGATGTTGTTTACTTCCAAGGAAATGACGCGTACTATCATTATCGCCAAACAAAATATACAGTAGAAAACTATCCGTGGACAAGTACCTACGACCCATTTACACAATTTCCGTTCGGGACGCATGCGGGACAGTTTGGAACATTATTTGACCAGATATCAGCGACAATTGCTCTTATTATCGGGTTAGGAACACCGTCAGATTTTACTATTCGATTGGTTCTTCTTGTTATCCCAGTTGTTTTCGGAGTTCTGGTTGTGATACCACTTTACCTACTCACAAAGCGGCTATTTGGACGATTCGAAGGTGTTATTGCTATTATTCTTCTGGCACTTATTCCGGGTGAATTCCTTCGACGATCCGCCGTCGGGTTTGCTGACCACCATTCAGCTGAAGTATTCTTCCAAGTTTTTGCCGTTCTCGCTATTGTCATTGCTTTACAAGTAGTAAAAGAAGAACCGCCAATTATTGAGTTGTTTATCGAGCGTGAATGGGAATCATTAAAACGCCCTCTCTTTTGGAGTGGTGTTTCAGGGGTGTTGGTTGGTCTGTACGTATGGGTATGGCCACCCGGAATTGTCCTTATTGGGATATTCGGGATATTTCTCTTCCTATGGATGGTTAACGAGGTTCGTATGGGTGCCAGCCCCGAACCAGTTGGGATATTCGCAATAGCCAGTATGCTCACGGCTACACTGATGATTGCGTTCCAAATTGATACATTAGGAACAAGTACATCTTCTGTATCACTTGTTCATATATTAATGCCATTTGGAGTCGTCATTCTCGCAGCATCATTAATTGGACTTGCAAGATTATGGGAACAAAGAGGATATAGCGGCGGTGAATATGTTGTGACAGTCACTTTCCTAACAGCTATAAGCTTTGTAATAGTTCGTACATTTGCGTCATCGATCTATAGTACAGTAATGGGGAATGTCGACCGTGTCCTAGTGCCTTCGATTGAGGTCGGCGGTACAGAGACAATTGGAGAAGCACAACCAATGACCGTCCGTGCTGTAAATCTTGACGTGACTGTTTTTGAATTATTCATTATGGAGTACGGTCTGTTAATTTTCATTGCAATTGTTGGAGTGGTCTATATGACACTTCTTGATGAGAGACGTCGTGCTGACTATTGGTTCGTTGCTGTATGGGCTATAATGCTCGGAGTGATGTCGATTGCTCAATTTAGATTTAATTATTATCTTGCTGTCCCTGTTGCTATGTTTAGCGGCTATGTTTTCAGTCAACTGTTTACACTAATCGACTTAGACAGTATTCCGTCACGTAGTGAGGTTTCATCAACGCAGATTTTTGGAGTGGCTATTATTCTGATCTTAGTTGTTCCTGTACTCTTTGTTCCAATTCCACTTGCATCATCCGCAGGAGAGGATGTAACCGCTAATAACGCTGTTCAAACTGTTAACACTGAAACTGCTCCGTCTGAAGTTGTATTCTGGGAACAGTCTCTTGACTGGATGAACCAAGCAACACCGGAGCCCGGAACACTACGAGGGGAAAATAATCAGATGGATCCGTACGCGTCATATGATAGACCTACAGATGACAATTTTGATTATCCAGATGGTGCTTACGGTGTGATGGCGTGGTGGGATTACGGTCATTGGATTACTGCTGAGGGAGAGCGTATTCCGTATTCAAATCCATTCCAGCAAGGAACAACAGAATCAGCCAATTATCTGTTGGCGCCAACAGAAGACCAAGCCAATAACGTTGTAGACACCCTTGATGACGATAGTGAATTGCGCTATGTAATGGTTGACTGGGAAACCATTCATCCAACAGGACATATCGGGGCACCTCTTGAGTTCTATGATGATGAGGAACTTGATATCCAAGACCTTTTGAATCCTGTTCAAGTCGATGATCCGCAATTTGGAACCTATGAGAGTGTTGTAAAAGAACAACGGTATTATGAAAGTATGGCATTCCGTCTATACCATTACCACGGTAGTGCCGTACCTGCCCAGCCAATAGTCGTTCAGTTTGATGATTCATCTGATAACTCAAATATGGTTCTTGATCAAGAAGAACCAATTATTATTTTTGAGACAATGGAAGAGGCTGAGGAATACGTATCTGAGAACCCGAATACACAGATTGGTGGTGTTGGTCAGTACCCAAGAGAAGATATTGAAGCTTTGGAGCAGTACCGATTAGTGTACCAAAATCCGAGTTCTGCCCTTACAAACGAGGCATTTCAGCAGTCACTAATAGGTAATTCACAAGCATATGGGATTAACCCTGAGGGATACTATCAAAACTTTCCATCTTGGTTAAAAACATTTGAGAGAGTTAATGGAGCCACAGTAGAAGGTGAAGGCCCAACTGATACAACAGTTCAAACTGCTGTTGAAATGTATGATCCTGTTACAGAGGAGGTATTCATTTACCGCCAATATGCTGACACCGATGAGAACGGTGAATTTGAAATGACCGTGCCGTACTCTACACAAGGGTATGATAACTGGGGGACTTCATCGGGATATACTAATATGCACATTCAATCAACAGGGCCATACTACTTCTTCACAGATGATCAAGAACATATGGGAACTGCTGATGTTACTGAGGGACAAGTTCTCGGTGAAGAAGATGAACCTGTTACTGTAACACTTGAGGAGGAACTTCCAGATGAAGATGAGGAGGAACTTCCAGATGAAGATGAGGAGGAACTTCCAGATGAAGATGAGGAGGAACTTCCAGAGGACGGGGTAGTTGAGTAACCCGTCCGATAGTGATTAATTCGACTACCGGCCACATTATAATACGGATGAGTGAATCAGTGAAAGTTGGTGTTTTGAGCTTGCATAATAGTAAGGAAACAAAATCAATTCTAAATACAATTGATGATATGGGTCATCAAGCAGTATGGCTCCGTAAAGAAAATATTGAAGCCGTGTCTGATACCGGGGAACTAACTGTGAAACCTGAGGTAGATATTGTTGTTAATCGTTTAATGCTGTCAAATAATCAACGTCCATCAGAAGAGTTGGGGTTGGCATATATGTATGATTCATTATGTCCTGTTCTGAATTCACCGAGTGCAGTAGCTCGATCTATTCACAAGTTTTCTGCATCCGCTGAAATGGCAAGTCAGGGCGTTCCAATTCCTCGTTCCGTCCTTGCTCTGGGCGGTAATCGGTTGGAAGGGATAAAATCGAATGTTACACCACCAAAGCCTGAAGATGAAACAGAAAGTGATGAAGCAGTTCACAAGCTCCCTATTGGTACCCACGGAGATGAAACAGTTAAAGTAGAGAGTGGTGAGATGGTTCCTGAACTTACAACGAGCAGTCAGGGTATCCTTCAACAATTAATTCAAAACCCTCATACGCGTCATAATGATGTACGTGTCTATGTTGTAAATAATGAAGTTATTGGAGCTATGAGAAGATATGCTCCTGATGAAGATTGGAGAACAAACGTTGCCCGGGGTGGTGATGTAGAAGATGTCACAGATATCCTCGATGATGATGTTTACGAAATTGCAATTAATGCAGCAGAATCACTCGGGTTAGACTATGCTGGAATTGATCTTGTAGAGGGCAAAAGGCAATGGTATGTGCTTGAAGCCAACCCAACCGCGGGGTTCAAAGGATTTTTCGAGGCGACAAGCATCAACCCGGCACCATATATTGCGAAAATAGCTATTGAACGAGTTGGTGGAACTGTCCCAGATGATGTTTTCCGAGATCATTTATCTCGACTAGATGATTCTGTCCCTGATGCACACCCCGGATTAGAACCCACCCCAAATCCTGATAGAGATCGCATTGGATATGTTGAAAATGTACAGGTGAATGGGCAGACCGGCTCTGATGTTGTGGCTGCGAAAGCTGACACAGGAGCTACCCGGACGAGTATTGATACAGAGTTAGCCGGCAAAATTGGTGCAGGGCCAATCAAAGATGTGGCTAGTGTGAAGAGTGGAATGTCGGGTAGCGGTACAACACGCCCATTAGTTGATGTTGTTATTCGTATTGGTGAACACACGCACAATGTTACAGTAAATATTGAAGACAGGAGTCATATGGAACATCCTGTCCTTATTGGCCGTGATATATTGGATTACTACAATGTTGTAGTAAGAGAAGAATTCCTTACGCAAGATTCCACTATTAATTCTAAGGAAGAATAATTGTATTTTATCTGTTCTGAAAGGATTTCTTTTAGCTTATTATTCAGGAGGCATCCATTCATCGTCGTCTCCAAGTAGTTTATCGAGCAGATTCCTACTTTGTGCTGGATTAGCAGATGAAACAACACCAACTAGTGATTTGACTTCTTCATCGTTACGGAAGTCCCACCCGTCAAGAGTCATAAACCCGGGAGAGATGTCTGCTGTGATTTGCCAGACGCTCTTTGGCACCGGAATAATGACTTCAACAGGTGATTCAATTTCTGCATCAAACTGTGGAATACCTCTTTCGACTGGATATTTTTTCGGGATATCTTCAGAGTCATTCACAGTTGTTGTACAAGGCATAAGACAGACAAGGAGGACGTCATCAGACGACCGACGGTCACGTCCAAGGACTGTCATAGGGCCAAGTGTATCATCAGANGTTTCTGACTCAATCTCAACGTGTAAGTCAATAGCGTCGTGGAATGGATAGATGAGTCTCAAATCCTGTCTGTATTGATTTGCTCCTCTTGGTGGAAGTGTTTCTAATTCCCGTGCAACCTCCGCATAGTGTCGCAACAAGAAGTGAAACACGTCATCGTCTGATAGAGGGATATCACATTCAGATTCATCTTTTCCACATTCATACTCCGCAATCTCAACAAGACTGTACAGAAAACGCTGGTCATCATCTTCGGGAAGGTCTTCTACTGTAACTACACCGGAGGGAATAGCATGCGCTCCAGCGTGGTTCTTCACTTCTTCGTACACGTCTTCACCGTATTCAGAGATGAACTCCAGTTTTAAGTCCGTTTTTTGCATATGGGAAATCAAAGAGTGATTCGCTTTCACTTAGTCGCGGAACAGCCTTTTTCTTTCGGTGTTTGATTGACCACATTTGACAATATGCTGCTCAAATTAGGTATCTTCACCTGCAAACAAGAGTTTTTATGCTGAAAGACCCAATTTACCTGATACGAGATGCAGCTAATTGTTAAGCGACTAAAGAAGGAAGATGCCAATCGAGGCTTGGCAGCTATTGATCGGCACGCAATGGAAGAGATGGGAGTTGAACATGGAGATTACGTCATTATTGAAGGTAATGATGGGCGTTCTGTAGCTCGTGTTTGGCCGGGTTACCCTGAAGATTCTGGACAGAACGTTGTTCGGATTGACGGTCATCTTCGTCAAGAAGCTGGTGTCGGTGTCGACGAAAAAGTTGACATCGAACCTGCAAATGTCAAAGCAGCGAATCAAGTGACTGTGGCATTCCCACCAAATCTTCGTGTGCAGGGAGATATTGAACGACTCCTCCGTAAGGAGTTGAGTGGCCGTGCAATTACGGAGGGACAGACTGTTCATTTCTCCCCCGGGTTTGGACTGTTCTCTGGATTTAGTAACCAGTCCAAGCAAAGTATCCCCCTTGAAATTGCTGGTACTACTCCAGATGGCCCTGTTGTCGTCACTGACAACACGAGTTTCAAAATTACAGAACGTGCGACACGTCGGGGTTCAGGTAACGGATCCGCAACCACTGGCAATGTGACGTATGAGGATGTTGGTGGGCTTGAAGGTGAACTCGATCAGGTTCGAGAAATGATCGAGCTTCCGATGCGTCACCCTGAACTATTCCAACAACTTGGTATCGACCCACCAAAGGGTGTTCTACTACACGGCCCTCCCGGAACTGGGAAGACACTGATGGCGAAAGCAGTCGCCAATGAATCTGATGCCCATTTCCAGACGATTAGTGGGCCAGAGATTATGTCAAAGTTCTATGGTGAGAGTGAAGAACAGCTTCGAGAAGTGTTCGAAACCGCAGAAGAAAACGCACCAGCAATCGTGTTTATTGATGAAATTGATTCGATTGCACCTAAACGGGGGGATGCAACCGGTGATGTTGAACGCCGTGTGGTCGCTCAACTCCTTTCCCTTATGGACGGTCTCGAAGAACGAGGAAAGGTGATGGTTATCGGTGCAACAAACCGTGTTGACGCTATTGACCCTGCTCTCCGACGTGGTGGGCGGTTTGACCGTGAGATCGAGATTGGTGTCCCAGATAAGGAGGGGCGCAAAGAAATTCTCCAAGTTCATACGCGTAATATGCCTCTTGGAGACGCTGTAAATCTTGAAACGTACGCGGATAATACCCACGGATTCGTCGGTGCCGATATTGAGGAACTCGCTAAGGAAGCAGCGATGGGCGCACTACGTAAAGTCCGTCCAGAGATCGATGTTGACGCAGATACATTGGATGCAGACCTGCTTCATTCACTGGAAGTTACTGATGATGACTTCCGTGAGGCAATGAAGACAATCGAACCGTCTGCACTCCGTGAAGTGTTTGTTGAAGTACCTGACGTAACGTGGGAACAAGTCGGTGGACTTGCAGAGACCCAAGAACGTATTCGAGAAAATGTCCAGTGGCCACTTGAATACCCTGAAGCATTCGAGCAGATGGATATGGATGCTGCCAAAGGCGTGCTTCTGTACGGCCCTCCCGGAACTGGGAAGACACTGATGGCGAAAGCAGTCGCTAATGAAGCTGACTCGAACTTCATTTCTGTCAAAGGCCCTGAGTTGTTGAACAAGTATGTTGGTGAGTCGGAGAAGGGAGTTCGAGAAATCTTCCAGAAAGCAAGAGAAAACGCCCCAACTGTTGTCTTCTTTGATGAGATGGACGCTATCGCTGTTGAGCGTGGTCGGCACGACGGTGGTTCTGGTGTAGGTGAACGCGTTGTCTCACAATTGTTGACTGAGCTTGATGGGATTGAAGATATGGAAGATGTTGTCGTTATTGCAACTTCCAATCGTCCTGACTTGATTGACTCTGCACTTCTTCGTCCCGGCCGTCTAGATCGACACGTCCACGTTCCTGCGCCTGACGTAGAGGCACGTCGTGAAATTTTCGATGTCCATACTCGGCACAAGCCACTGGCAGACGATGTTGACCTCGATGAACTGGCACGGCGGACAGAAGATTATTCAGGAGCTGATATTGAGGCTGTTACACGTGAAGCCTCAATGGCCGCTACACGTGAGTTCATTAGCTCTGTGAGTGATGGTCTTGACTTGGATGGACTAAAAGAAACGACAGTCACAATGGAAGACTTTGAACACGCCTTGTCTCAAGTTACGCCAAGTATCGATGACGAAACTCGTGAACGGTATGAAGAGATTGAGAAGCGGTTCGAGACTGGTGCAAAAGGTGCAGAAAGAAAGACAGAAGATCGGTCGTTCCGTTAGTAACTGACTGTCTATTTTTTTAGAACAGTGGCGTTATTCCCGGAGGATTTCGAACTCGCGTTCGTACTTTGAGATACGGTTGTTGGCTTCATCTACAATTGTTCTCGCAGACTTGAGATTGCTTAGGTGGGCCTGAAGTTCTTCTGCGTAATTGACAATAGCAATCATTTGATTATCAAATTCTTCTCCCGGTTGAAGTTCTTCAGTTGGAGCTTCATCTAAGGCTTCACTGATCATCTGTTTTTTATCCTCAAGATCATCAACCTCTGGAAGTCGGCCTTTTTCTGTCCACGTATTGAGTTGGTTTGCAACCATACGGAGGGAAACCATTAGTGATCCAAATTCAGCAGCTCGTTCAGTACTTTTATTGAACGCTACATCATACTCATCATTTACTTCATCATCAATGAGTTTTTCAACTTCTTCATTTCCAACGTTCTCAGAGTCATCTTTTTGGCTCATATGTGCATCTATTGCTCCGATAACATAGAAGCGTTATGAATTTGATAATATTATTGGAGGGACAACTACTGGTACTACGAGAAATCATCGAGTGTTGTAGTCGTTTTTCCTCTGGTCATATCTGGTTTAACAGAGATAAATTCGTACTTTTCTCGCTTAAGAACGTTTTCAGCTCGGTCTGATATAGAACCGCCCACAATAATACCACGGAAAGAAGAATCGGGGTTTTCTTCTTCAACAGATTCGATATATCTGTGTAGTTGCATGACGTTTGCAGGACTAACTGTTCCTCGTTTAACTTCTACACATGTGGGTTTTCCTGTGTCATCAATACCATAGATATCCACAGGGCCTGCACCAGTTTCCCATTCTGTATCAAGTATTCTAAAACCATCTTCAATAAGAGTAGGGTTATCAACAATTTTGTTCACTACATCTTCTTCTGTCCCTGTAAGCTCTAATTCAGAACTGTCTTCTAACCGCTTTGATGTCGCAGAGTATACTGTTTTGAGTCCAATAATAACGATTTCATTCGGATTTTGTCGATACGCTTCAATCCACGCAATTCCATCATTGACGGTGATTTCACACGTTGTTCCTGCTGGTTGCCAGTTCACTGGTTTGACTCCTTTATCTTTGTGAACTTCAACCACACCATCCGGTTTGAGAATTATCACGCGTTCTCCAGCTGCAAGGTCACTTGCTGCACGACCTTCGTATTCTACTTCACATTCAGCGACTAATGTGACAGTATGATTCCTACTTTTTGCTTCTTGGATGAATTCTGCAATTTGATTTGAATCTGAGCTTGGGTTGTCAATCCGTCTAACAGTCACAGTATACCTTTTATTCACTACAGTTAACAATCATCGACTGCCGGGGTATGGATTCTCCTGTAAAAATATACCTAATGTGTTTACTTTTGTCACACCACTCTGTAGTGAGGGAAAATCCGGTCAGACGAAAGGGGTTTACAACAGGAATGACTTAATCTGTGGTAGAGTCCCACTCCTGTGTGGGTACACGGCTCTAAGCCGGAGAACAAATAACTAACTATGTCAAGCGAAGTCGACTCTCTAAGTGAGATTGCGGAAGATGTGAAACAATCGGTTCCCGATGATTTACGAGCAGCCCGTGATTTCGAATGGTATCTCGAAGAGTACGTTAAAAATCCAGAAATCGGGCGAAACGCCCATCAGCGTGTCGCTGATATGTTTGATTTCTACGGAACAGAATACGATGAACAAGAAGGTGTTGTTGAATACCTTCTTGCCTCTGATGATCCGCTCCACGATGGTGAATATTCTTTTTATGGGGAAGATGTTCACAAAGCGATTCACGCCTTCGTTAACAAGGTGAAGTCAGGTTCACGTGGTCTTGGCCCGGAGAAACGAATCAAACTCCTTCTCGGCCCTGTTGGGAGTGGTAAGTCGGAATTTGACTGGCTTGTCCGTCGGTACTTTGAAGATTATACTCGACGCGACGAAGGTCGAATGTACACGTTCCAATGGGTAGACTTGTGTTCGGTTATTGATGATCAAGACCCCGGTGACGACGTTGTTCGATCACCAATGAACCAAGATCCGATTCTCCTCCTTCCTAAAGACAAACGGGAAGAAATCATTGAGCAGGCTGGAAAGAATCTTGACGCCCCGTACACACTATCTAACGGTCAGTCTCTTGATCCCGAATCGGATTTCTACATGGAGAAATTGATGGCGCACTACAATGACGACATCGAGAAGGTTCTGAAGAACCATGTCGAAGTTATTCGTCTTGTCGCTGATGAAAACAAACGTCGTTCAGTTGAAACGTTTGAGCCGAAAGACAAGAAGAACCAAGACGAGACAGAACTCACCGGAGATGTTAATTACTCAAAACTAGCTGTTTACGGTGAATCTGATCCCCGTGCATTTGATTACTCGGGTGCATTCTGTAACGCTAACCGAGGTATCTTCTCTGGTGAAGAACTTCTCAAACTCCAGCGTGAGTTCCTTTACGACTTCCTTCACGCAACACAGGAGCAAACAATCAAGCCCAGAAACAATCCGCGTATTGACATTGACCAAGTGATTGTTGGTCGAACGAATATGCCGGAGTATAAAGAGAAGATGGGCGATCAGAAGATGGAGGCGTTCAATGACCGTACAAAACGTATTGACTACCCATACGTTACCGCATATGAAGACGAGGCTAACATCTACCGAAAGATGCTCCGCAATGCTGATGTTCCAGAAATCAACATCGAACCTCACACGATGGAAATGGCTGGTCTGTTCAGTGTTCTTACTCGTGTGGAGGAACCATCTGATGAATCAATTAGTCACGTTCAGAAGGCAAAAGCGTACAACGGTGAACTTGAAAATGATGATATTGACATCAAACGCCTTCGTGAAGACGGTGATAGCAGAGTAGAAGTTGGTGAAGGAATGTACGGTGTTTCACCGCGGTTCGTTGGTGATGAGATTGCAGAAGCAATTATGAATTCTGCACACCGTGAACGGACATACCTTTCCCCGTTGATGGTGTTTAACCACTTTGAAGAGAACCTCGAAGCACACGGTTCTATCCCAGAAGAAAACTTCGCTGACTATTACAACTACCTTGAAATGGTGCGTAACGAGTACAAAGAACGCGCTATTGAGGATGTCCGTCACGCCCTTGCGTATGATGTAGATGAAATCAAAGAGCAGGGTGAAAAGTACATGGATCACGTGATGGCGTACATTGACAACGATACTGTTCAAGATGAGTTGACAGGTCGTGAGCAAGAACCTGATGAGACATTCCTCCGTGCTGTTGAAGAAAAACTTGAGATTCCGTCTGACCGTAAAGATGACTTCCGACAAGAGGTTGCTAATTGGGTCAGTCGTCGTGCCCGTGAAGGTGCATCGTTCCAACCACAGGATAACGACCGTCTCCGTCGTGCTCTTGAAAAGAAGTTGTGGGAAGATAAGAAGCACAACATCAACTTCTCTGCACTTGTGAGTGCAGATAGTAGTGATGAAGAAGACAAATCAGAATGGATTGATGCACTTGTTGAGAAGGGGTACAGCGAACAAGGTGCAAAAGAAGTGCTTGAATTCGCCGGCGCTGAAGTGGCGAAACAACACATCGAAGATCAATAATTGTCTAAGATATCCAATAAATACAACATAACCTTCCAACAATGAGCCGAGACGATTACATCAAGAAAACAGACGAGAAACTGGAACAGTCGTATGATGAACCGATGACACTCGATGAGTACGTAGACCTTATCTTCGAGCGACCGGAGCTGGCTTCGCAGGCTGCCAAATACATCTTGCAGGCCATCGAAAGTCTCGGCACCCGTACCGTTATCGAAGAGGGTGAAGAGAAGGAGCGATATCGCTTCTTTGACGACCCTTACAACGATGGTGAACATGCCGTCCTCGGTAACACCGACATCCTCAATCGGTTTGTCGACGATTTGCGCAGTATTGCAGCAGGCCGTGGAAAAGAAGAAAAAATCATCTGGTTTGATGGCCCGACAGCTACAGGGAAGTCGGAATTCAAACGGTGTCTGATTAATGGTCTGCGAGAGTATTCCAAAACCCCAGATGGCCGGCGGTACACGCTTGAATGGAATACGAAGACAACAACATCTCCAAATCCAGAACGTGGAATGACCTATGGAGACAGTTCAAATTCAAATGAAGACGACTGGTACGAAAGCCCTGTACAAGTTCACCCACTGTCAGTCTTTCCGCCAGATATCCGCCGGGATATCGTTGCTGATTTGAACGATGAAAGTATCGATTCAATTCCGTTTAATATCGATGTGAATCTTGACCCGTTTAGCCAAGAAGCATACGATACACTTGAAGAATACTATCGTCGAGAAGGAGCCGATAGTTTATTCTCTAATAGTACTGGTGACAGACACCTACGCGTCAAGAACTATGTGATGGATGTGGGTCAAGGAATTGGAGTGCTTTACTCTGAAGACGTTGGTCAAATGGGAGAACGGCTTGTAGGTTCTTGGATGCCGGGTATGATTCAAAAACTTGACTCCCGCGGGCAAAAGAATCCACAGGCCTTCAGCTACGATGGTGTCCTTTCTCAAGGTAACAACGGTCTTACTATTGTTGAAGACGCTGCACAACACGCAGACCTTCTTCAGAAGATGCTCAACGTTCCCGACGAGCAGAAAGTCAAGTTAGACAAAGGTATCAGTATGGATATCGACACACTCCTGTTGATCATTTCAAATCCTAATCTTGATGCTGAACTCAAGAAGCACGAAGATTACGGACAGAGTGATCCACTGAAAGCGTTAAAACGAAGACTTGAAAAACACGAGTTTGATTATTTGACAAACCTCTCTCTTGAAACGCTTCTCCTTCACAGAGAACTTGATGATGAACCATATTTGTGGGAGGCAGATGATTATGCTGACTTGAAGCAGAAAATTGAGTCGCCAATGAACATCACTATCCAAAATGGTGATGACTATGTTGAGAGAGAACTCTCACCCCACGCACTAGAAGCCGCTGCGATGTTCAATATTGTGAGTCGACTTGATCCGTCAGACCTTCCGGCAGGTCTTGATCTTGTTGACAAAGCACTTCTCTTCGATAAAGGATATATCAAGGCCGGTGATGAGTTGTTGGAAAAAGATGACTTTGACTTCAAGAGCAACTCAACAGATGGAGACAATGGCATTCCTGTCACATTCACTCGTGATGTGATTGCTACGTTGTTGCAAGAAGACCTTGACCGTCAACATCCCGAGATCGATGTTGGGAGTACAGTGATGCCATCAGATGTTCTGACTGAAATGCGCGACCAGATGGCAAATGAACCAGTCATCGCTGAAAAAGAAGCTCTTGAATACGAAGAGAGACTCTCACTTATCGAATACTACATTTTCGATGAACAAGAGCAAGACGTCCTTGATGCACTTATGCGTCAAAAAAGTGTGGACGAAGAAACTGTACAAGAGTACGTTCAACACGTTTACGCGTGGGCAACTGATGAACGAATTGAGAATCAACGTGGGGAAGAAATTGACCCTGAACCACTCTCAATGAAAATATTTGAGATTGAACATCTCAACCGCTTCAACGAGAATGATTACGAGGGGAATGAGCCACGTGAAAATGTTCGGGATTTCCGTGAAGACACTGTTATAAACGCTATTAACAAGTTTATTTGGGATCACAGAGACGATGACTTCGCTGTCAAAGACATCAACCCCAAAGAAATCAGTATCTTCAAAAATATCCTTGGTACACATAACTGGGAAGCAGTCAAACGCCAATACAAGGATCTGAATCCATCACAATGGAATGACCCACCAAGTGATACTGAGACCGAACAGATCAAAAATGAGACGATTAAAAATATGATGGAGATGTTCGGGTATTCCCGAGCGTCAGCTGAACTCACCACTCAACTTGTGATGAACGAAATTTCACACAAGTTCGATAACTAACACAGACAGGATTCTCTCAAACACTTTCTCAATTATAAACAGATAAAATCAGTCGCTACCGACCTTCTGGTCAATAACACGTTTTGCTGCCTCTGCTTTTTCTCTCCACCCATATCCTTGATCATATACGTGCCGCTTCTTTTCGACTAGTTCTTCTGGTGACTTCTCAGCAAATCCACCACGTTTCCATGTACCTGTTTCGTCTAACCATTCTAAAACGTTCTCTCGTGTTTCTGTCCATGATAGTCCGACCATTTCGTAGAAAGCCACCATTGCAAACACAGCGTTATCGTGTGCTCCCGGAACACTCCCTTTCTCATAAAGTGTTTTCATAGGTTCATGTTGGGGTTCACTAACTGCATCTTTCCGTTCTTCTTTACCCATAATTCGAAACACGTTTTCTTCCTCTACGATGATGTACTCGTGTTTCAACCTAATCAAACAGTCTTCGTATACCGCTGTCCACGCGCCTCGACAATTATTCATCAACCCATCGCCATTACCATTATGCACTAACTCTTCATCTGCTATTTTTGGCTTTGGGGAAATAGTCAACTGAGTCAAAATATCGAAATAGGCCCGCTCAAATTCTTCTCGATCTCGGTTACTGTAATTACACCCGTCAGCGTGAAGATTACTAGTAGACCGACAATCAGGACATGGATAGTCAAACTGCCGCATTCTAACGAAATAGTAGTTTATCATCCCGTAAATCATTATGCATTCAGTACATCGGCGCCGACCGGAGTCAAACTAAAANAAGAATATAACTGTGTAACAATAATATCTGATCAAATGGGTCTTATTGAACCATTCTCACCGTGGGATGAAGATTCTCACCCGGTAAATACGGACTTTCGATTAGTTCGTGGAACAGCAGTGTTTGCTGCTGGCGTTGTGCTTGCCCTCACTGCACTTCTTGCCTTCGTTTGGGGTCATACCCACAGTGCTGATTCAGTTTACTTATACAGAGAAATAGCGATCGCTTTCGGAATGTTTTCTCTTCCGTTAGCGTTTCTTGGGATAGTTCTTACACTTCCATCTAGTAGACTTTCTGTTGGTGTTACTCTCTTTGGATTAGCGATCTCACTTGTTGCTATCGTCTACTTCATAATTCACTATCCGCACGAATGGAATGTGAGTGGGTATGATGCTCATTTGTATGGAACTGTACTGTATGCATTAGGTGTTCTTCCGAGTGCATTTGCCGTTCTTGTTTCGCTATCACTTAGTGTGGCAGAGAGAACTGCACTAATGCTTCTCCCTGAAGAAGTACGAAGTGATGAAGACATCACACAAGAACAGATACGAGAATATATGAAAGAAGAAGCAAATAACAAATTGAAAGAAGTATAACAACCAAAGCATTTTTAAGAAAGGGGTGTGAAATAATGATTGAACAATGACCTACCAAGACGCGTCCAGCGTTCTTATTCGTCAAAGCGATAGTGGTGGGTCTGTGCGTCGTAATAAGCACAATAATTAGTTTTTTATCGTCATAAGGAGTGGCACCCGAACGACGATTCATTCACTTCAACCCGTTACGGGCCGGTAACTTAGTCAGGTTAAGTGCCGAGCTCTTAACTCGGTGTTTGACGTGGGTTCAAATCCCACTCGGCCCGCTTCGTGCCCGACTAGCTTAACTGGTAGAGCATCGCGCTGTTAACGCGAAGGTTCGAGGTTCGAGTCCCCGGTCGGGCGTTTGAGTCGGGGTAGCTCAACTGGTAGAGCACGCGGCTGTTACCCGCGAGATTGCAGGTTCGAATCCTGTCCCCGACGTTTCTACAATAGATATCTACTTTTTGACTTGACCAACAATATCTGGAACAGTATTCTGCTGAACGATTTTCTGTTGATTTTGGCCATCAACTTGAACCTCTGTTACAGAACAATTTGGTGGATATAGACCTTCACGTACCGTTGTTATGTCTGCCCCTTCGACGTATGCAATAAGACAAAGAAGAGAACCACCGTGAGTAACAATAAGAACATCATCGTCATCCTCTTCGATGCCATCGACAAGTTCTTCCCAGCGCCGTCCTACGCGCTCATACACGTCCTCGTAACTTTCACCATCTGGCGGTGCTGTTGTAATAGGATTACTATCAAAATGTTCAGGGCGGTATTTCTCATCAATACTCTCTATTTCTTCCCACGTAAATCCTCTGAAAAGCCCTTTATCACGTTCACGGAAATCTTCCTCGAAATGGACATTGGTCATACCGTTGAGTTCATTGGTGATAGATTCCGTCGTTTGTCTCGTCCGAATGAGATCAGAAGAATATATCTTAGTAATGTCGTATGTCTGATTCAGATATTTCCCCAGATTCGTAGCTTGTTTCCACCCTTTATCTGAAAGTGGTGTCGGTGCCCATCCTTGCATTTGTCCTGTCTTATTCCACGTTGTTTGTCCATGTCTTACCACTACAAATGTGTTCATCTCATAAAATTGTTATAACTCGCTGTGAATAACAATTCTCCAGATTAATCATCCCACAGTATATTAACCGCTATTTTTTCGGGCTGCTACAAACACTTTTATTACAATACAGCACTCATACGTAGATGTAATGCGTTCCGCACCTCTAACAGATGTTGCTTGCGTTAGTAGGAGAGCGGAGCGTCTGTCGAAAGGCAAACCAAGACTTATTTCTACCAGTCTGTGAGGAATGACACCCAAGCGGACGTGGTTTATACAAATTCCATCAGGGCCAGTAGCTCAGCCCGGAAAGAGCGTCGGACTTCTAATCCGACGGTCGTGGGTTCAAATCCCATCTGGCCCGTTTGAGTGGATCAGTAGCTTAGTGCATAGAGCACAGAGTTCCTAACTCTGATGTAGCAGGTTCAAATCCTGCCTGATCTACTTTCACAAGGTTATCCCTGTGCAATGACTATCTCGTGGGTCGGAGGCCCCGTCTGGATGGGGCAACGGACTTTTAATCCGGAGGTCGTGGGTTCAAATCCCACCCGACCCGTCAATATGACAAGAAACAATACATTCCACAATGATCGGAGGGAGAACAGAGATAATCTCTCTCAATCAAAGGTAGAGCCATATCCCCGCTCATATGAGCATCCCACAGTCTCTCTGACAGAGTTTCGTGAGCTGTACGGGTCAGAGGAGGTGTTTGAACAATCTGTCTCTGAGCGTCTTTCAGGCCGTGTTATTCGGATCAATAATCTAGGGAGTCTTGCATTCATTGAGATTCGTGATTCAATGGATACGTGCCAGTTGATGCTTCGGTCTGATCAAGTGAATAATTTTGAGTCAGTCAGTAATACTGACCTTGGTGACATCATTAGTGCTGAAGGTGTGCCTACAAGGACAAACACTGGAGAACTTACACTAGATGTCGATGAGTGGCAAATGCTGACTAAGGCTTTACGTCACCCTCCGTGGGCTGCATCTGATTCCGGTTTCACACGCCAGAATGAGATCGAACAGCGAGCTGGTGCGCTTCAACTTCAAGAACTAAATCAAAATATGCGTATTCGGTTTAATCTTCGCCGGCAACTCATCCGTCAATTAGAGCAGAATAGATTTATTGAAGTGACAACCCCCATCCTCCATAGGACTCCCGGGGGTGCAGAGGCAACATCATTTGAAACGCGTTCAGAAGCATTAGATGATGAGTTATACCTCCGTGTTGCTCCTGAACTATATCTCAAGAGACTCCTTGTTGGGGACTTTGAACGGGTTTTTGAAGTAGCCAAGAGTTTTAGAAATGAAGATATTGATTCTACGCACAACCCTGAATTCGAAATGGTTGAAATATACCAAGCGTATGCTGATTACGAAGATATGATGGGGTTGACTGAATCTATTATCGGCAGTACGATTCGGGATGTAACCGGCTCACAGACAGTTACAATCAATGATAACGATATTGACTTCACTTCACCATGGAATAGAATTGATTATTTAGAAGCGATTGAATCACATACGGGGATTAATATAGAAGATATAAATATCACAGAGTTAGTGTCAGTTGCCGGCGAGTGTGGTGATCTTCCAGATAACCCGTCTCGGATTGACTGTTACGAACTACTATATGAGACATATGTTGAGCCAGAAATTACGGAGCCGACATTTGTAACCCACCATCCAATTGAATCTGTTCCTCTCTGTGAACCCCTTCCTGATGATGATAGTGTAGCCCAACGTTTTGAACTGATTGTATCTGGTGTTGAGTTGGCGAATGGATACACTGAATTGAGAGATCCAGAAGAACAAGCAGAACGTTTCCAAGAACAAGCTCAGAGAACAGGTGGTGAGGTTAATCAAGAGTATGTTTCTGATCTTGCGTATGGGATGCCCCCCTCTGCTGGTCTTGGTATTGGTATAGACCGGTTGGCAATGATAGCTACAGGGACAGAATCAATTAAGGATGTTATTCCATTTCCACAAACATCACTTTGATATCTGATTACTGTAAACGGGGGAGTTCTTGAATGCACCATACTTGACATCATCCCGCGCTAAAGGGGAGGTTTTGTGCGTGTTCAGCAGATAACTGTGACTTCTAAACTGTTAAAATGCCTAACGGTTTTACCTTTTACAAGGTTACGTATCAACGAATGGGCCAAGATAATGACTCAGATTCGAAGTCTAATGTGACTCTTTCGAACACGGTCAAACTCGGTTTGATTGCTGGTTTCGTTGCGATTGGTTCCGCGGCGGTCTGGGCAGTTGATCCAATAATGGGGACTGCTGCTCTTGGTGTTGGCTATCTACTAACTGTAGTTTACGTGTATTGGGATTACCGATCTATTCGTAGTGTTTCACAGAAAGTCGCTACTATTGCTGATGAACAAGGTCGGTATGAAGATTTCAATGATGACAGAGGAGATGATATTGGAACGCTTCAGTCGTATCTCCGTTCTGTACAAACAAGTCTGCGGGAAGCTGAAGAAGATAATGAAGTTGGTGAAACAGTACAGTACGATATTTCACAGTTCACGCAAACGATTGATCGAACCCGGGAAGACGGAGAAATTCAACTTCGACTCGAAACGGATATGGATGTTCCAGAAGTTCGGAGCTTCGCTCAATCATATAATGACTTGATGGACGAAATCGAACATTCTCTGTATGATGCGAAACATGCATCATATGAGGTAGATATTGCGATGGATTCAATTGATAAAGGAGTTTCAGAAGTCAAAGAAGCTAGTGATCAAGTATCTAGTGCAACACAAGAGATTTCTGATGGAGCTAACCGACAGCAGAATCAACTTGATCAGACTGCAAGAGAAATGAACCAGTTGTCTGCTATTGTCGAACAGGTTTCTAGTTCAGCAGACAGTCTTGCTTCTCAATCAGCAGAAGCAGCAGAAGCAAGTAATCGAGGAAAAGAATCTGCTCAAGAAGCTGTTTCAGCTCTATCCACTATTGAAGACCACACAGAGGATGCTGTTGAAACGGTTTCGTCACTTGATTCTCAAATGGATGAACTTGGTGAAATTGCAGAAGTGATTGGGAAAATTGCAGAGCAGACTAATATGCTCGCAATTAACGCTGGTATTGAGGCTTCACGTGCCGGCGAAGCTGGTGAAGGGTTCGGTGTCGTTGCAGACGAAGTTAAATCACTCGCTGATGAGACAGCTGAACGTGCTGAAGAGATTGAGGATCGGTTGGAAAAACTTCGTTCACAAACTGGCAAAGCAGTTGATAATATTGAGAAAACACGTAAAAGTGTTGATAGAGGAACAGAGACAATTGAAGATGCGTTGGCTTCATTAGAAGAAATTGCGGATAAAGTTGAAGATACGAACACTATTGTTCACGAAATCGACGATGCTACTGCTGATCAAGCAGCAAAAACACAAGATGTAGTTGAACGGGCAGACGCAGCTTCCAGTATTGCTAATGAAACGGCTTCACAGACAGAAGGTGTAGCCGCAGCAGCAGAAGAACAGTCGGCAAGTATGGATGCTGTGAAAACGAGTATGGGTGATGTCTCCGAACGTGTGACTGACATCACTGATAATTTGGAACGGTTTAGTGTGGGAATTAACCGTGAAAAGTTTGACCCTCGATACGAATGGAATGAAACTGAAGATGAGATGGAAATCAATTTTGATGGTGTAGAAGATGATGTTGACTATGAAATTGTAGAAGACAAATCAGAAGAGTAATTCTGTCCCGGTCGGTGTTTTCTTGTGTTTTCGAGTAGATTATTTGAATAGATATGGAGTTTCAACTCAATCATATTGATGATATCTATCTTCCTGATAATGCTCTATACCGTTCTTTCGTGGGTATTCACGGTTTGTTAGATACTGAATGGGACTCGGACGAAGACGTTCGAGATGTTGTAGAAACATATGTGAATATTCGTACTGATGATAGTGAAATTTCTGATGTAAGTGTTTCAAATGAGGACAGTCAAATTATAAAATGGAAAGGTGTAATGAGTTTTCCCCATACACCATCGTGGGATGTTAATAAAGTCAAAGAACACGCCAAAGAGATGATCAAACAAGGTTCTGATGGAGATATTGAACAAGTTGAATACGGATATTCACGGCCAGCACACGAATATTTGACAGAGAATTGGGCTAAAATGGATGTCGATGATAGATACAACTCTGGTGGGATCATTGAACAGTGGATACATACAGAACTACTCATTATTGTTGGACTGATCCAATTCAATGGCCCTGAGGGAGCCTACTCAATTGCTCGTTTGGCACCACCTGTTCCATCTCCGTATAGTTTAGCCACATACTGGACATATAGCCAGTGTGGGGTCGCTCAAAGCGATATGAAGAGGTATATGCTAAGTATTGATGGAGCATATGAAGACGACGTTGAGGATCCAGTCAAATCAGCTACCGATCTTTATCCATTTGTGGGGAACCGTCAAGAATGGGATGTCCCCGAAGAAATAGAATTGGAAGAAATGGAAGACGTTGACAGAACTGTGATGGAATCACTCCCCAGTCGACCCTTGACACGTGAAGAAGTGGGTACTGTTGTTGAAAGCTATACTTCAGTTACTGATGGTGATTGTACGCTCCTTCTACCAGATGAACCAAAACTGGTTGATGAAACAGTGCGTAAGACAACGAATTTTACAAACGGTGAGTATGTTTCATTCACCGTTGTATCACCAGAACAAGTTGTTGTTTTTGAACTTGAAGAAACCAATTCTAACCGAGGGTTTCAGTGGGTGATGAAAGAAGGAGACCTTGACTTCTTCTAATGCTGTTCCTGTGGTGCAACTGATTTCTCAGCAGGGTTGTTGACTTTTTCAATAGACGCGTCAATATCCTGATGAAGTGCATTCACAGCATCTGCATGCTTTTGTTTATTCTCAAATACCTCGTATGGGCCAACAAGAGCATCTTCGTACTCATTAATCTCGACTTCGACACCGCGTTCTTCTTCAAGATGGTCTGAAACAACGTCTAGCAATTGATGTATGTGGAGAAGCTCGTCTTTGATCATATGCGGATAGATATAATCTGGTCATCGGATATAAATTGTTGTATGTCTATCTTTAAGCAGCGAGAGAATCCCGCCGTTTCACGGCGGG
>SL_4KL_010_BRINEDRAFT_10000011_pt1 | contig 60873 bp, 88 predicted proteins | sample SodLak_010_BRINE_2_FD_10664 | JGI IMG/M metagenome (IMG submission 10664) | reverse complement strand
GTATGTTCTTGCTGTATAAAAGTATAACTTAAATTACCTATGTATGTAGACTGGTCAGGAAACATGTACTTTTGTCTGTTGTTGAGTCAAATGCGTATGATGAAAGTTAAAATGAGGACTGATTCTTCACGTACTAGTTAGGAACGTTGTATGAGGCGAGAATCTGACTGGATTCAGCGCCGTCGGCATTCCAGACAATGCGTACTGTGTCTCCATCGATTTCGCCAGTGACAGAGTTTCCAGCTGATACACTTTCACCTTCGTATGCATCACGCCAATCTTCATTGCCATTTTCGAACGTCAACCCTGTCGTTGTCAGCTCACTTGAAGCAATACTGGCCCCGCCTGAATGTGTGACAGTTACTTCACCAGCACTGGAATCGGTACTGAAGCTGAAGTCTGCGGTTGGGGCGGTGGCACCGGTGACAGAGGAACCAAGTCCGAGGACGAATGTTCCGATAACGGCAGCGAGAATCACTGTGATTGCCACCATAAGAATCACACCGATTACGGGACTTACCGCTTTGTCATCGGTAAGCATTTGCTTCAAACTACTCTTTTGCATCACATTTAATAAGGTCTATATGTATAAAACCTTATCTTAAAATATATCAGTATATAGATGAGTTGAGTTATCTGAAACGTGAGAATACAGAGGGAAGGGTTTCAGTGCGTGTGTAGAGTGTTTTGGGGATAGAGAGTTTTCCTGTAAGTCTAAGCCAACCGAATAGGATGAAGATGCCGATGACGACAGCAAAGAGTGCGATGAGGCCTCCTCCGACGCCGAATGCTCCTCCAGTGATCGCGGCTGGGCCGATGAATGTGATGTTGAGTATTGAGGCGGGTGCGTTGAAGCCGGCGGCGTGGCCCCCGTAGAGGTAGAGAATGAGTGCTGTCCAGCCGGTTGCGAAACCGGCGGGGAATGCGACTTTGCCGGTGTAGACGTATGCGATGAGGATGATGAGTTGGAGGAGTGTTTCGGTGAAGAGTGCGTACATAGTGGCTCCGGGGTTGCCTGAGAAGAGGAAGATGCCGACGATGAGTCGGATTCCAATGGCGATTCCAACGGCTTGTGCGGGTGTGATGTATCCTGCAAGGCCTTCGGCGGCGTTTTTGACGAGATATGCGGCATTGGCGATTTGGAAGAGGAATGTGGCTGAGACAGCGATAAAGAAGAGTGGGAGAAGGATTGCAATGTGTATGCTGGACTGGTTGTGGATGACGCCAGTAATTTCGGCCCAGTCGAATGCGAGCATGAAGATGATGGCTCCGGTGATGAGGAGTCCACCAGTAAGGAAGCCGAGTGCNTATTGTTTGGCCCATTCAGTGGTGGGTTGNAGGCCGATGTCTTGGAGTGGGCGTTTGTCGATGAGTCTGGTGGCGACGTAGACGGCGAGGAAGTAGGGGATAGATGCGAGTCCGATGGAGAAGGCGTGTCCGAGTCCGACAGATTCGATGATGGGTGCGATGAATTGTTGGCTGAGGACAGAGACAATGAGAAGTAGAAAGATGAAGATTGCGAATTGTGTTAGGATTCGGATGGGTGCGCGAAGTCGTTGCTCTTCGGGATTCCAGAAGGCGTGTTTCGCCCGTGTAAGAGCGTCTGTCATTACGGTGTATGTTGTATGGGGAGTGGTTTACCCTACTCGCTTCTAGAAGTTTGGAGTGGGTGTGGATATCGTGACTATTCTTCGCTTTAACCAAAAGTATTATAATACTATAGGGGTGATTGTAGGGTATGACTGTCGAAGGCCTAACGGCAAATGAACTGGATACGGCGAAGCGAACGATTGACAACCATTTCGAGTTCGTGGAGGAGACTAGTGAGATCATCGTGTACAGTACGGACTACGGGATTACGCTGGAGCAACGGTTTTCGGCCACGCCTGTTATCACGGAGACGCCTAGTGGTGAGTTCCTGCTTGACGTGAAGGTTGATGAGGATGGATGGGCGTCAACGTATGGCGGTGAGGGTGCGGGGAAGGCGTCCGAGAAGGCGTATGCGGCGGCCCGGGAGTTTGCCCAGAACAATACGCGTTCGATTATCGAGTCGCTTCGGACGATGCAGGAGTACCGAGAAGAGGAGAACTGAACTGATGTTGGGTTCTGATTCTGAACCGAATCACGACGCTGGTGAAGTGTTGTCAGNTGATCATCCGACTCACGACATCATCGGTGATCTTCGCTACCACGACTANTCGTGGGAAGATATCGGTGCGGAACTCGATGAACTCGTGGAGGCGGTAGAGAGCGCGGTTAGTGATGATGATGTGTTTGATGTTGTTCCTGATGGGAACCAACTGTTGGACTTTGTTCACGATCACCGGTTGGATGGACATAGTTGGAGTGAGATTGTAGACTTGCTTCGTGAAGCTCGTCAGAGTGTGTCAGAAGCGGTTGAGTAGGTAATATCGAGTTTCTCGCTTGTATTAGGAGAGTGTTCTTGGGTTAGTCATTTATTTGTGAGTTGACAAGTAGTATTTGTGAAATCGTTTGATATTACGCCCGGTACATCGGGAGTGATTGCTGCGGTAACGGGGGTGAGTCTTGGTTTGGTTGGGATATACGTTGTCGTGATGCTGTCAGGGTTTAGTCTATCAGAATTGGCGTTTGGTGATATCCGTCGAAGTATCTGTTATACAGCGTTTGCCATCTTGTTTGCGGCGATGGGAAAGAGAGTTCTTGAGATGTGGAGAGAGAAGTAGTAAGGTTATTCTATAGTGATTTCAAATCGTGCGCCACCGTTTCGTTTTCCTTCTGTGATGCTGATTTCCCAGCCGTGTGCTTCACAGATTTCGTTGACGATGCTGAGTCCGAATCCGGTACCGTCATTATCAGTGGTGAATCCGTGGTCGAAGATTTGTCCCCGATCGCTAGCTGGGATTCCGGGGCCAGTGTCTTCGATAGCGAATCCATTCTTGTCACTTAGTGCTTCGACGTAGATTTCTACGTTTTCAGGGCCGTGGTCAACGCTATTACGGAAGAGGTTGCCGAACAGGTTGTCCATTCGTTGTGGGTCAGCTTTGAACGTGAGGTCACTTTCGACGTGGAGTGTGGCGTTGCCTGTATCTGAGAATGCGAATGTTTCATTTGCAATTTTACGGAGTTCGAGTTGTTCTGGGTTTTCAACGGCGGCCCCTTGTCGGGCGAGCGTGAGTATTTCTTCGATCATTCCATCCATTCTGTCGGCGGCGTCGATGACTTCATCAAGATATTCTTCATTACCACCTTTGGCGGCTTCAGCGTAGGTGTGTGCGACGGTGAGTGGGTTACGGAGGTCGTGTGCAAGTGTGCCGGCGAATTTGTCGAGTCGTTCGTTCTGTCGTTCGAGTTCGTCTTTCTGTTGTGTGAGTTCTTCTTTCTGGTCTTCGAGTTGGAACTGCTGTTGCATTGTTTTGGTGACATCGCGGAGTGTGAGGATGGTTCCTGCGTTGCCTTTGGATGTGGAGACGGTACTGACGCTGATGTCGTAGTAATGGTTTCCATCATCACGTTTGATTTTGACTGCTTCACCGCCGATGGTGTTGGCTTTGAGTCCGTCGTCTATAATGGATTGTGGGAGGATATCTTCAGCGGGTTCTCCGACGATTTGTTCATCCATTTCGATGAATTGTTCAGCTTCGTGGTTGTAGTCGACAACTTTGTTGGCAGGGTTAAGGACGAATGCGGCGTCGTTCATTTCTGCGAAGATGGCTTGTCGGGCGACGGGTGCGAAGCCGAGGACGTCGTGTCTGAAGAGGACAACGTAGTACATGGCGGCGGTGAGTGGTGCGGCGAGTGCGATGTAGTTGACGGGTTCATAAGCGATAGTGAGGAGTCCCGGGAGGTTGTCAATGAAGATGAGTTGGAGGTTAAGGTAGACGAGGAATGGTGCTTGCCACGTTTTGGCGTACCCGGTGGTGTGGAATCGGTAGATAAGTGCGAGTGTACCGAGGATGAATGAACTGTACGTATGAAGGGGGATAATACCGCCGAGTTGTCCGTATTCCCATCCAGTGATTTCGAATTCATCACTAATGCTGGTGGGGTTTTCGAAGGCGAAGCCAAGCCACGGATCTGTGACGACAAATGCGAGGACGAGGGCGGTGAATAAGCCGTACGCGACCCAGACGCCGACACTAAGTTGTTCTCGGTAGCCAGTGTAGGTGAGGGTGAACCAGAACCATGCAGCGATAGTGAACACTTGGAAGAGTGTTCCGAGGATTAAGAGTTCATACTGGTGTGAGAGTCCGGCAACGATCTGTGTGGCAACAAGGAAAACCCAGATGCTGGATGCGCCTGAGAAGAAGGCGAACTCAACGGTTGCTTGTTTTTCGAGGTTGGCCATTCCCCAGATCGTGGTACCGATTCCGAGAAGGCCGGCGATGATGAATGCAAAGAAGTGAACTTCCCCAATGAATCCCAATCCAAGTTCAGACACGGTTATTATCTATATGTTATATCGTGTGGATAATAGCCGTTGGGGGGCTTTACTTTTGATATCGCTGCACACGGTGTTGAGAGTGGAGATTTTTGTCTCTTGGTGAGAGAGAATAGGTAAGTAGATGGTTCAGAGTGAGGAGACAGTCACGCTTGAAAATGAACAAGAGCGTGTCGAGGAATTTAAAGACGAGATGAGTGAGGTACGAATTTCGACGAATGATGATGGATATGTTGAGGCGACGGTTCAATCGGTTGTCCCGACTGAAGATGGTGATGAGATTCGAGTTGAGTTTTTGCTTCCGAGTGGTGATGTGTATAGTGAGTTGATGCATAAGCCAGAACGGGAGACAGATGAGTATAAGTTCGTTAGGTTGTGTAGTGAGCTGGGCGCAACGATTGACACATTTGATGAACTACTTGTTGGGTCAACGATTGAGGTTGACCGTATTGATTCAGGTGAGTGGGAAATTATTGATCCATCGGTTGAATCGAGTTTTCTGAGTCAGCGGTTCAAGCAGTTGCGGTATAAGCCACCAAAGTCAGCTGATGAGATAGCTGATTTGGGGACGGGTCGTTACAATCAGTTTATTGTGGGTTGTATTTTGTTTCCGTTGACTGCATTCCTTGGATTGGTTTCGTTTTTCGATGGAGATAAGAAAGATATTGTACTGGAGTATTTCAGTGTGGGTGTGTTTCTTGGAACGGTGACGACGTTGGTGTACGTTGGGCTGTTTGCCTTATTGCTTGGTCTGATTTGAACGTGGATCCGGATGATTGTGTGGAGGGTGTTTCCCCAACCGGTTTCGTGTGTAACTTGTCGGTAGAGGGCTTCTTTAGTCTGTTTTCGGGTGTTTAGTTTACCCCGATGCCGTCTTGCGATTAACCATTAGTATTAAGTTACCCAGCGTTGTACTGTGATGTAGAGATGACGGACGCCACTGATGCGATCGATGGATCGATGAACAGTCTGGAGGAACAGCTTCGGGTGTACGATGATAGTTTTCCACGTGATAATCCTTCATGGGATGAGGACAGTATTGTCACTCCCCGGGCATTCTTGAGTGAGTACGGATATGATGTTCCGGGAGATGAGATTCCGGGTGACCTTGCAAGTTTCCTTATTGGTTTTCCTTCGACTGAAGAGATTGTCACAGTGTTTCGTACGTTTGATGACGTAGAGAAGTACCGTGACCGTGAGACCGAGCACTTTGTTGCCCGAATGATTGATAGCGGCGGGTTGAATAGTGTGGAAGTGTTCAAGGTTGACAACCCGTTGATGGAGGATGGCGGCATTCTGGAAGGGTATGCGACTGGGGGGTACCTTGTTCGGTACTCATACATTCGGAGTGATTCTGAGCTTGACCGTACTGGCCACCAGCGTTACGGGACGTACTGGATGGATATCAACGGTGTGAGTCAGCTTCTCCAGAAACTTCTCAACGGTGATGATGAAGGGCCGTGGAATCCTGACGAGGAGAAGAGTCCGCTCCTTGTACAGGACTGGGAGGAGATGGATAATCCTGCTTCTCACGAGAACTGGGTTGTTGCTCGGTATTCTGGCACCGGTTTGAGTCGAGGCGTTGCGGAACTCGTCCGGGACAAACTCTTGTTTGAGAAGAGTGTGACGAAGAACCCGCTGTCACGTTTCGAAGAGATTCAGCAGACTGCGGACTAATATTCACTCGGTTTGAATTCACCGCGGTATTTAGGGTTGAGAGATACCCATTGATTCTGTAGTCGTCTATCGTAGATTTCTTCGAGTGTTCCTTCGACGCGTGGTCGTGTTGGGTTCCACGGTTCGTGTCCAATATAGATATCATCGTTATCACTCCACTGAACGAGTTCACAGAAATACTCTCTCATAGTTGTCCAATCAATTGAGTAGACCCCTTCATCGAACGGTTGTATTACTGGGACGGGAAGTTCTAAGTCTAGTTCACCCATTGCGATTGGATCAATATCGTAGAATTCAACGAGTAGTGCTAATCCTGACAACGTGTACCCGTTTGGATTACCGTGATTCGGGACAGGTTTGTACGCAGATGTGTTTTCTCCTCCCGTCCATTCATACGTTACACCAGTTCGTGCGCCCCACATTGCAAACGTTATTCCCGTTACTGTTCCATCCCAATGGGTTGGAGCGTGATCGGTTGGTGGGTGTGATGTGTTTCTCCCCGGGCCTGCTTCAAGTCTGAACTTGAGACGTGTTTGCTGTTCGTAGTTGAGGCCTTTCAAATCAATATGGTCGGGATAGACACGTTCAATTGCTTCTGTTGGTGAGACAGCGTCAGCTGTTGTAACGAATGGATCGTAGATATCCTCTTGTGAAGGCAGTGGGAGTTTGCTTTCATACTCTGGAGGAGGATTCATCGCTGAAGCCTTCATCAACGTGCTCATCGGTTGTTGTACTGTCTTGCGTGTCCTCTGTTGTATCTGTTCGTATTTGGGGTGGCTGCTCGTAACTTAAACTGTTTAGTTCACGTAGTGATTTCGTCTGAGTATATGCTTACGACGGAGAAAGAAGAAGAGCAGGAAGAGAAGTCGTATTCAGAGCGGGCATTTGGAGAGCTTCAGAGCCGGACTGTACAGTCTGAGCGTGTACAGAAAGAAGTTGAGGACAGATATCGTGACGTGTTTATCAAGGCGGGGATTGCTGTTGTCATTGGAACAGGAATGATCTTTGGTGGATTGTTTGCAGTTACTGTTGGGGCACTAATTGGTTCGACACCGGTAATTCTTCTTGGAGTCTTGTTATGGATTGGTGTAGCTGGTGGTGCGTGGTATGTTCACCGTCAGTACCGTGATGAGATTGGGCAGGCTATCTCGTTTGCAAAGAAGTGGCGTCGGTGAGAACGAACAAGTTAGGCGAGTCGGTCAGAGGTCGATCCGTTCAGCAGCAACGATGCCGAGAATATTGTTGGGATCACAGTTGAGGACTTCTTCTACGTTTCTCGTCTCAACGTTAACGAGACGGATTTGGAACGAACCCGGGACAACTCTGACGACAGTTGGCGTCATCGTATCGTTGTATCGGACAGCAAACCCGTTGAGTTTGATTTGTTCATCCGGGCGTTCCTCGTAGAGGGCGAACCCATCAACGTCTCGTGCTTCGACGAGATGACGGTCTTTAGTGAGGGCAAGTCCGCGTCCGTCTGTTTCAGTGGTGTTTGTTGTGTCCGGCATTATTGTCACCTTCTACCACTACCTATGGAGCATACACACTTAATATTTTTGCTTAAAATTACTTGTGATGTCAGTCACGNGGTGCTCTACAACTCAAAAATAACTGGAAATAGTGGTGGACGTTCAAGACGCGTTGTTAGGCAAGGGCGTCGAACACGTCACCTTCGACAAGGAGTTTGAGAGCGTCAGCAGTTCCGTTCTCGTAGATATCTGCCAACGTCTCTGCCATATCTGCCGCACTCTGACTGGTTTGGCCAGTGTTCGGATACCGTCCAAACACCGCTAACGCCTCACACAACGCCTGCGGATCATCAACATAGCACGTATCGAGTTTGACTCGACCCTCCACTCGTTGGCTGATACCACCAGTACCGTTGCTGATAATATCGATGGTAAGCATCGACGTGTGCGTATTGTATGCGACACGGAACAGACTACAGACAGTACTCCCATCCCAGTCCGGGCCGAAGTCTCCGACGTATTTTGTCTCCATTGCGATTCCACTCCATCGAACACTCATATCTTCTTTATCGTCACTATACCCAACACTCGTGCCGTCATCGAAGTCAATGCGATTTTGACTCCTTCGCAAGCGACTGCTGGAATCAGGATTCGGATGGACTCTGCGAGCGTATCGGAGTTTTGGGAGGTCGTATCCCGGGGCAAGGTCAAAGCCTTCAGGCGGTTCACTGTCAAGGAGCGTTTCCAAATGGAGACCACTTCCGCGATCTTCTACCGGTTGGTTTCCGCCAGCGGTGTCAGTTTCACTCATTAGTTGTCCTCCATCTCTGTGAACCAGACGCGATGTGCCTTGGCGTTTTCAGAGTCGTATAATCCCATCGTCCGATCAACAACCAGTCCGTGTTCTTGGCGAACCGCGGCAAAGTAGTGGCCGTTGCTTCGGAAGTCAACATACCCTTGCTTCTCATCATATCCAAGGATTGGGTCATTGATTTCTTCCATCGTACTATCCGGGTATTCCTCTCGAATAGTCTCAACAACGTCTTCCATTCGCTGGGTGTCAGTAGTGGATTCCGCACTCATACACGAGTAGTTGGTAGATAGCAACTTAATACTTGTGCTTAGTCTAATTGTATGATGGGTACAGAACTACAACGAAAACGGACGCTTTCTACCGGTCTTCAACTACGGTGATATATTTGGGATCAATACGTGGAGCCGTGTAGACTGAGTTTCCACGTTTGGTAATCTTGTCTCCCCCATCTAACAATGCCTTAGTATCAACACGGAGCAACACAGGCGTCTCATCGTGCCTACGTCCAACCTCGAGGGCCTCGTCGGGTGAATCAGAGAGGTGGACAAGCTGACGACTCATTGGTCGCAGACCTTCTGAAAGGATTGCATCAACGTTGTCAGGATTAGTCCCGTGGTAGAGCACATCTGGAACGGGGCTTTCACTTGATTCAAGAGATACGTCGACGCTGTGGCCGTAGGCTGCTCGAATGCGCCCTTGATCGATTTCATACCGTCCTTTTCCATCCATCGCCGCTACTGCTCGTAGGTCTTCACCGTCTGCCCACTCGTACTTCTCTGTGACAGCCTCTACAACGTCACTAATAGCCGTCCACCCTTGAGGGGTAAGTGATACGTCATACTCATCCGGGAAATGGCGCAGAAGGCCACAAGCGAACTTTGAGAGTTGCCGCCGTCTTCCGTGGCTCAGCACACGTTTTCCTTTTGTTCCACAGACAGGACAGTTCGTGTCTTCATAGTATCCGTGGTCTAAGCACAGACGAATATCGCTCATAAAAAGAGTGTTTGTACTGATCTAACTTGATGACTTCTCTTTTTGTGCTGCTTTCTAATTGTCAAACAAGCCAGCGTGAGTGGGTTCGTTTTTGTTATCCGTAGACGGTGTGGGGTCGAAGTCTATGGGTTCAGGGTCGAAATCAGACTCCTCTTCGTGGATTTCGGTGTTACCCTCGGTTTCTCGTGTCTCAACCCGTGTGCGTCCCGTGTCAAGGAAGTCAGGCATATCGGGGATGGTGATGCTTGTGGTGGGTGCCGATAGTGATAGGGACGGGATGTTGAGGGAAGCCTTTTGTTTGTACTTTCGGCGTTGATTTTTCGATCCTTGTGGGATGAGGGTGCTAGTGGTGAGGAAGTCCTGCATATAGTAGCCGACAGCGTATGTGATATAGATGAAGCCGCCGGCGGCAACCCAGACGAGTCCGACACCGGCAAGTTGGAGGATTCCGTCACCAGCGGCAAATCCTGTTCCGGTGAGGATTCTGATGCTGACGTATACGGGGCTGGTCAGGCTGAATAGGAGACTGATTTTCGGGAGTCCCTTGAGTAGCCACGTGAGGGCGAATGCGTTGCTGATGATAATCATTGCCGAGTAATGCGGGTTGATTATCGTTTCGAGAAGCCCAATCATTGTTCTTGCCAGTATATACTGAGTTATGTCACTTAATACTTTTGGTTAGTAGGTGTATTGATGAGGGGGAGAACAAGTTGTATGAGGATATCAGTGGGAACTCACAGAACGTAGAATAAGGCCATTAGTGTGACAAACATGATTGTGGCTCCATAGAATAACCCCATGTCGAACTGTCCATAGTCTGCATCAACAGTTGTGATCCGGAAGAATTGGACGGCTCCAAAGACGTACCATATAGGGAATAACAATGCGGTAAGAACCGCATCACCAGCTGTGATGTTTGATTTTTCACCATCACCTGTAACAGATGAAAGCGATGGAAATGCGTTTCTCATACGTTTTGTGTACGTTGAATAGGGTGCTTTAACAACCCAGTCTTCACATTCCAAGTGAACAGTTATTGTTGAACCAATGAGGAGTTCGTCAAATGTATCGATACTTGCACCGTTATGGCGGCAGAATCGAACAAATGCGTAGTCTTCAGTTGCTTGAGAGGGTTTGTTGAATTCTTTTGTAATGGTGTCTCCGTTCGGGAGAGCAATGTGTACGCATACATTTCCATCATTGGGGTAAATATCAATAATTCTTCCCTCAACGGAACCATCCGGCATTGTTGCTGTCCGGAGTTCTACCATATCGTTCTTTAATTTTGAACGTGGCTCTGATGTTTTTGTTGAATGATCTCCCTCTGGTGATATTTCCACCTCACAACTTTTTTCAACATTACCCATCGTTAATTAAATATAGGGCTACAACACCGAAGTACTTTGTGTATGAACGACCCGTCAGTAAAAAATCTCTTAGGCGGTAAAATATGGCTGTTAGAACTGTTCAACCGAATAAAAATCTCGAATTAGTGCTGTTGTTCGTGAAAGTCAGCCGCTTCAGGGTCGTCTTTGCGGTCGTGAAGTTCTTCGAAGACATCCTGCTTGATGACATCGTAAGCCATCGCCTGAATCACTTCGTGATACTCCGTGCTTTCGTTGACAAGATGCTTCCATTCTTCAGGGTTATTTCGGCTGTGTTGAAGTGCGGCGAGAGAAGCCTTCGTCATCGTGACGATACCTGAGGTTTCGACTTCGTGAATGGCGGTGCCGTAGATGTCGAAGGGTTCGTCGTTTCGGGCACACCATTCACGTTTTTCTTCGATGGCGTCTGCGATCTCGGCAATCCGTTCTGCGTAGTCGTCCTGAGAGTCGATAGTGGGACTCATTGTACACTAATGTATTACAAGTAGTTACTTAATACTTGTCCTTAATTCTCATCTTCACCGAGTTCTTCAATAATTTTATCAGGGGAAATAGAGACTTCTTCGAACCGGTTCATAATTTCTTGAACCTCATTTTGGACTCGTTTTGTTTCCTCTGCGGAGAATTTGATAGAGACAGTGTTATCAGAGATATGCTCAACTTTGTACGTGGCATTGATTTCTTGACCTTCTTCTGGGAGGTTCTCGACAGAGGTATGGATTTCATCCAGATATCCGTTCGTTCCATCCGTGATTAGGATTGTGGCAATACCGTCCTCGACTTTTTCAACAGTCCCAATAAATGGGCCGGTGACATGTTCGAGTGTTTCATACTCGTTGAAAAGTTCGAACTGTGGCATAGCTATCTCTTTCAGTTACGCTAAGAAAAGTACCGTGGACGTGCAGTTTGCGTGTTGGCTACTGATTCTGGAGTTGTTTGAGTGCGTTAAGTTGCTTAATCTTCTGCTCAACGTCTTCTGTCCGAAGCCCACGGATGTGAGCCGCAGGGATTCGGTAGGCATCCCCAATCGGGATATGCTGGAGTACCGGTTCACCATCGTCGTCTTCTAGTTCCACAACACGGTACATCGCGTATCCGTCAGCCTGTGGGAACCGAATTACGTCCTCATCAATATCATCCAACGCCTCTTGTTCTGCGTCCATCAACGATCGGATATCGTCGTAATCGGAGAACTCAGGCATCGGGTACGGCTCTTGGGTGAGTTTCGCCATACTACGACAAACACAATTATGTAAGTTAAAACTTGTGCTTAATGGNNTGNTGAGATCGTCAACGGCCCCCACTGGAAGTCCAANACAACGAGTTCCTCGTCAATCCATCCGACATTTTCGTCAGCCATATCACCGCATGGAATCTGTTCTGTGGACAACTTGTCTTCAAGTACTTCACCATCACCAATCCCACCAACTTCATCGACTTTCTGTTGGACTATCCATCGGTTATCATCAGCNGCCGCGAGAATCGGGGTGAAGTATTTTTCTGCCGGCGTTTCTGTAACACTGTCCCAACACTCTACTTCGAGTCGATTGGCAGAGATATGGTCTGGTGTGAGTGGGAATTTGACAACGATATCTACTTCCCACGGAGTTTTGACTCCGATTGGCGTGAAAACTTCTCGAGCCATTCCTCCACCAACCCCAAAGATGGGATATTTTTGTTCAACGCGTTTACGGGGATTTGACTCATCAGCTTGAGATGGGTCTTTGAGAAATTCTCTGGCAGCCGCATCAAGCAGGGATTCAAACTCGCTCATCGGTTATTTAATGTGTTGTTCAACGAGTTTGTCAAAGAATTGGGCGAGGTTGTCAGTGTTTCGTTCGATAGATCCTGTCGACTCTTTGCTCCGGCCTCTACTCCGCTTGTTAACACTAAAGTCGATAGTGTGTCCGTCAGTATCCACTTCATTGAATCTGATTGCCGTCTCTAATCCAACAGGGCCATCAAAAATGGCTCTGAGTACGTTTGCCTTCTTTTGGACGGTGATGATGTCTTCTTCGTCCTGATAGCCTGTGACCGTGTAGTTGTCTACAGTTGTCCAAACTCCCATAACTATCTCAAACTGAAGTGCGGTATCATATTAATACTTGTGGTTAAAATGTGCCGAAACGTGCAAGCCTACTCGGGTATTACTCATAGGTATGTCGAGTTTTGACAATGAATATGATAAAATATTTGAAGAGTTTAGATCGACGGATGACCCTGACAAGCGACGTGAGTTTCTTCTTCAATTAGCCGCACTTGACCGGGAGCGNAACCGAGATATCTACGATGCCCTTGCAGGAAACTTCTGAACTACTTTTCGTTCGTTAAAACTCAATTCCAATCCTGTACGGATGCATTTTTCCTACAGACACAACTTCCCCATCAACTACCGTAATCCAATCACCTTGTTCAAGACTCTGAATCTGTTCAAGTGAGAGTAGATCACGTACACGCTGTTGGAGATCGGTGATGACTCCAGAGTACTGTTCGAGATACAACTCATCCTCAGGAGAGTACTCATCTTTGAGGATAGTGACAATGGATTCGCTTGGAGTAGCCATACAGACTCTTCATTTATCTTTCAGTAAATACTCTAGCCTTCCCCGTTCACACCCAATTTCCGCCGGCATTCCGGTACATTCCACCCATCATTTTCCTAACACCTTTTGTGACTGAGTAATAAGAAACGGTATAGATGCTGATTGAAGAAAATGAAACATATGAGCACCCGAAATGGGGGCAGGTCACAGTCAAACAGCTTGGAGATACTGCCTATGACGCGTCGCGTCACTGTGTTGTGATTAAAGATGCCCTCATCAGTTACGATGATCGAGTTGTAAGCTCTGTTGGGCGAAGTACAACGAGTAATACTGACTGGGTCGGGGTTGAGGAATTAGCGAAACTCAAACCAATCGACAACTGAGTTTTTGTACCTATCTTTGAGTGTTCACTTGATGAGCTCTTGCTGTGTCTCACTCAGGGGCTCGAAAAAGTAGGTGTTATCGTGAATCTTGACGCCATCGATGAGCGTGACGACATACTCCTTGTGAGTGTCCACATCGGCATCTTCAATTCGTGATTCACTCGTATATGGGGAGAGGACGTCCATCGATTTTGGGAGAACATCCACGAAGTCTTTTTCGACGATAACTCCTCGTTTGACTTCATCTGCATCAGAACCTGCGGTATCTTCAGCGTCGATGTTATCCTGAATCGCTTCGCTCACGCATTCAAGCAGTTGAATAAGTCGGTCAACCGTGGCGAACTCACCTTCAGTGAGTTCTTTGTGGTTCTCGTTTGCCGTTTCGACTGCGTATTTGTGGATATCGTCAGCAGTTGCTTTCGAAATGTCGATTTTGACACCGGGAGTCGTGGGTCGTGAGTCGATCAAGTTTTCGTACATTAGATGAGAACCTCGTCAGTTTGTGCTTTGTTGCCGTTGATGACTTCTTCGTACTCGTTTTTGTCTTCGACGTACACAATACGTTTGATCGCATCTGACTTCACCGTCTGAGGCATTCCGTACTCACCGATGAACTTTATCGCCGTCGTGTACACGAATTCTTTCGCGTAGATTGCCGTTCCATCGTTGAAAATGATCGCAGCGGGGCCATCATTTACGCGGGTCAAGTCGTCCGAACTTGGGTGTTCTCGGGTCATTCCTACTCTACAGTATGGTGTATGGTATTATAATACTTGTGCTTAATGGCAGTTTGAATAGACGAAGTTAACCAACCCAACGAATTATATTCGTGTATGGCTGTAACCCGCCGTTTTCGCGTAGATGAGTTCACAGATGACGGGTATGTATGGCTCAAACTTCTTGAAGGAAAAAAGAAAGGATTGGACTTTGTATTCCCTGTAAGACACGGAAAATATAGTGATGAACTCCAACACCGAATCAGTCGTCTTCGAGAAGACGATGTGATTGAAGCAACGGTGGTTAGTGAGAATGAACGGAATACAAAATGGAGGTTCCAAGACTTTGATCGAGTCCGAAAAACAGTGTGAAGCAGGTTGTTAAAATTCTGCCACTGATCGCTTGTAATCGCAAGACGTGAAGAAGATTACATTCACGACGTGGGGTGTCTCATTTATAAAGGCGTACAACTGGTACACAAATGATATTCATCAACATTCACCATTCTTTCTTTCTACGGTTGATATCTGTACTTTGCACACGGATAGAACTGTGAAATGGGTGTGAAACAGAGAGCGGATATTTAAGAAAACCGCATGAGGGCAATACGGTTACATTCACGACGTGGGGTGTCCTTTTCAACCGACTACCGGATTTCTTCTTGGGCTTGTTCAGGGATTTCTTCAATAGGTACTAACTCGAATTCCACGCCATTCTTGACGTAGTCCCAATACACAACTGGAGACCAAGCCCTCCTTCGGCTGTATTTTTCTTCACGTCCTTCTTCATCTCGATATGATGCCGCATACGCAATCGCACAAGGCAGGTAGTCTCGACGGATAATATGAATCCATTCGGCACCGTTCGTGTATTCAACATAGGCAACAACATCACCAATGAGCCAGTCACGATAGTCAAACTCGGTGTTTGCTGCGGCGACGGTGATGATACCGAGGTATTCAGCTGGAGATGTACGGCCAAAAGGCCCACCAATACCTTGTTTCCCACACTCAGGGCATTGAGGGCGTTTTCCACTATTGTCATTTGTGGCTCCTCTCCAATACGTAAATTCTGCTTCACACTCCTTGCACTTCGCATGACGATGTGTTACTGGAGGGATATCATCTACCAGTGTTTGGATGGCTTCATCGTTCACTAGTACTATACAAGTGAAGGGAAGGGTTGAATCCCTCGTCTACGGTGGTTCAAATGTCTGCAAAGTTTCTGAGTTCAATAGAAGTCGTCAGTCGTTTTCGTATGGGCCTGTTCAAGTGCTTTTCTCCGGGCATCCTCAATAACTGCATCATAGCCCTCTTTTTCGACACGGTGTTCATTTGGATCCACGTTTGGCCCTCTGAACGTATGTGACTCCCAACCACATTCTTCGTGGTCAATACAGATGAACCAGTATTTGCAGTACCCGGCTTCACCTTTCGTATGGATTGTTAAATCTCCTCCACAGTCAGGGCAGTGTTGATCCTCATTCATTAGTGGATTGTTTTCGTATTTCTTGTTTTGCGACTCCGAACTTCTGGTTAATGCCATCTTCGAAGGCCTCGTTCCGAAATGGCATTACCGACTTGGGGTGATCAACGAGGCGATCTGGCCCGTCATCCTCATTTGCGACACGGGCAGCAATATGAACCGGATCGGTAAACCCATCGGCAACTTCAACGTACACGTCAGCACCTTCCTCAGGTTCAAATCGTACCCCACCCCGCCCTGTCGTCGCGTTCCAACCTTCAGGAGCGTACTCTGCGATATCGTCTGTCGTCAGGAGTTCTTCTCTCATACCTATAACTCTAACAAATACACAGTTAATAGTTGTGCTTAATATCTACTGTTGTTGAACTCGTCTTTAGAAATTTGGAACTCTACAACATCAGTAGGCCCCAACCCATCGAAGACGTACGCGTTTTGTTTAATACCAATACGCCGTCCACCTAACTCATCAATATACTTATTCACAGATTTTACAGAATTCTCGTTGCCTTCCATTGGGTAGATGTTGACAACTTCGATACCGTATTTAACAGGATGATTGAACACAACATCTAGTAATGCTTCTGCTCGTTCTGAAGCGTATTCATTCCCCCATACATCAGGATGTAACCATACTGCAATTTCAGCACTTTGACGATCCCATTCGTATACCATTCCTGCGACACCACAGAAATCAAAATCATAGTCACCAGATCGTTCCTTCTCATATATTGCATAATAAGCAGCTTCACCGTTATTCCAACTTTCAACACAGTACTCAAACAGTCCTTTATGTGTGTCCTCAAGTGTTTCACTCTTTTCAAATGAATTATATTTTGTAACGTATTTTCCGACTTCACCCTGATGGAACCGATGTATCTCCCCAAGCGTTTCGTGTTCAGTTATAGGGCCTTTCAGTACTAGATTATCTGTCTCAATCCGGTTTGGGAACGGGTTTTCAACCGTGACTTCTTCATCATATTCAATTTTTTCGGTAAAACTCACACAAGAACGTATACGCCGATGTGTAAAACAATTTATGTAATTTCAATCAGTCAGGTATTCATGTCGAACGGTATGATCTGCAAATTCGACTTGGAACCCGGAGAATTCACCGTCTGTTTCTTCAAAGAATGCCTTCACATCAGGTTCCCAAACGAGAACGGAGCCGTGATTCCCCCAGTCATCAATCCATGCTTCAATATACTCTTCAGGAACGTCATCGGTAGTCGAGTCACAGTCATCTTTGAAGACGAATCCAATCTTGATTGGGATATTTTCATCTCCTTCTTTACCACCACAAATGAGGTCAATAGCTTTCTCTGTCGTTGCCAGTTCGTCGTCAAGGTCATCACACGACTTGTATACTTCTCTCCGTTCTAACGCGGCATCGATTTCTTTTGAAAGCCGCTCTACTCGTCCCGGAGACAGTACCGCACCGTTCACAACGAAGTTGTCACGTTTCGGACGATAGTCAACCATACACTCTGTTAGATATCCCTACCAATAACGGTGTGTTCTGTGCAGCTTCACAGGCTGTCGAGGCGGATGTCACGACCCTTGAGGTCGGGGTTATTGACTACCGCCAGTATCACACCACGTTTCTGATGAAATCTCCGACGAGTTCCGCACCGTTTTGAGCGGCTTGTAACAGCAACCCACCCATATCACCGATGCTCTCAATCCCGGCTCCAGAGAACACAACTGGGAGTACGATAGTCAAGAACAGCATACTTGCGACGAAGCTCCCAAGGTTCGTTGAAATGACGACAGCGATCAATCTGAATAGGGGCACGTCAGTCAATTCTCTCCACAACTGACCGACAGACAGATTTTCTTGTTCGATAATCTCATTCAGTTGCGCGATATCGGAAACGTTCACATTGATATACCGTAACTCAACGTATCCAGCGAACCATCCGGGGGCAAGTAATGGATTGACAGACGTAAGCCACGCCACACATCCACCAACTGTTGCTGAAGTCCAATGAGCGCCTGCGATCTTTGCCAGTGTAAAGGCGAATACAGCATTCAACAGGAACCACGCACCGAACAGTTGTACGAGGAGTTGCGTTGACGCTCCTTCAACACCCGTGTATACTGCGAGTACAAGGAGGCCAAAGAAGGCGGCAAATCCAAGTGTAAACAAGTATCCGAATAATTTGTATGGAGAAAACCGCCGGCTCGTATGCTTCCCGCTTAATGCAGTGATGTCAGGGAGTGTTTCAGGCTTGTCGAGGTATGACTGAATTCCTTCTCGGTGGCCAGCTCCAACGACAGCGATTACATCGTATCCCTGTTTTCTGAGTTGGATTAACTCGTTCGCGATGTATGCGTCTCTTTCATCGATCAATGCTTCAGCACCACCCGGTGAGAACCGTCGGAACTCTTCAAGCATTGCGCTTACAACGTCAGTGTCGGTTAGATGTTCGATATCATCAAGGCTGTCAATGTCGTCTAATGCATCTATGTTCTCTCGTCCACGAGAACGGATTGTGAGGTAGATGTAGACGATTCCTGCGATGATCCCACCAGTTACACCACCGAGAGCGATGAAGTCAATAATTGACGTGATGAAACCCGGGAGATAACCTGTTGGGATGATGTATGGGCCTCCAAGGATACTAGCGACGGCTGTAAAGGCAAACGCAATACCAAATCCGAAAGATATCCCAATATCTCTGGGGTTATCAGACCCTGCCATTAGACTACCGAGAAGTTCGAACTTCGCTCCAAACCCAAGTCGTTTCCAGAAGCGTTGAACAGTGACTTGTATGTCTCTGTCTACGAGGGCGACAGGAATGCCGTATTCTTCTGCTTTGTCAATACCTGCACGCATATCGGCTCCCGGTTCGACATCAAATTTGTCCCCCATACGTGCTTGAACGTATGTGAGAATCCAGTAGGCAAGAAATTGGTAGGCTGTATTGCCACCAATAACATCTGCCGGGTCGATATCATCTGGTTCGTCTCCTTTGATCCGTTTGTACCTTCCTTCATCAAGTTCAACGGCAACCATATCTGGTTGTTCTTCATCAATTGTTTCCTCAACGCGTTTGACGCTGTCTTTGGAAACGTGGGCTGTTCCGATGAGTTGAACGCTTCCTTCATCGGTGTTGTCTGTGTCTTCTACAGTCGTATCACTCATCTCGAAATTACTCTATCGAACTCTTGTATGACTCCCTCCCGACTAACCCTTTCGTGTCCACACGTAGAAGAATGCCTAACAACACCTCAGTTATTTCCACCTCCTTGACCGCCACCTCCTACTTCAGGCCCTTCTCGTTCAAGATAAGCATTGAATACTCCTGAATTACTTTCTGCGTCAATAGTAAAGTCAGCAGTATCTATATCCTCACCAATCCCCTGTTCTACATCGACCTCAATATCTTCAGATTCTCCCGGATTTAATGTAATTTCTTCTTGATCTCCATCGCTAAGTGAAATTTCATCATCGACAAGTTCAATTTCATACGTTACTGTTGAACTATACTGATTCGTGAGTGTGAGAAAATATTGTCCATTTCGATTATTTCCTCTGTCGTTCAGATCGTCGTCTCTAATTTCTAAGCCGACAACAGCTGAATCTCTATCATCTCCGACAGATATCTGCCCGCTTCTATCTGCCATTCCAGTAGTATAACTAGATGCACCAACAACGATAACAGACCCAAAGAGTAGAACCGCTCCAAGAATGAGAACTGCTTTAGAGATGCCTTGATTTCCTCTTCGATTTCGACTGTAGTTTCTTCCCATCTTTTACTCACTTGCTGTATCATCTGTATCCTCCTCATCAGTTCCACCATCAGTACTGATTTCTGGTTTGTATGACGCACATGGGTCTTCATACCGATACAACATGTCACTTCCTCGGACAACATATACGTCGTCATCGACAATATACAGGACTCGATTTCGCGTGTCAATTGCAATATCGACGAGATCCTGTAACGACTCAACAGACGCTTCATCTAACTCTTCGGTGAGTTCAAACGAGTCTACTCGACTGATCCATTCACTGAAGCGGGATTTACGAAGTTGTGCCTCTGTCTCGTCTTCATCGAAGAATCGGTATCCATACCCACTTCCTGCGGCGATACTGGATGCCAATACCCAGACGAAGAATGCATAGATATTCCCATAACCGTCGGATTCTTCTTCGTTGTGGTCTATTGGTTCACCAGTCTCAAACCGTTCAGTATCTGATGTTGAGTCAACCGAATAAATTGTTTCGTGGAATGCGAGGGTATCTGAAATAACTACTTCATCTTCGTTATGTTCTCCAGTTGCACTTTCATACTCATACTCAATCGTTACTTGGATTTCTGTCTCGACGTCTGCATCACTTTCAAATTCTTCTTCTAATCGGTCAACTCGGTCTTGTACGTGTGTGAGATCAATGGTAGTTTCAGTGTTACCAACATTCTCTGTTTCAGTTGTGATTGTCTCAGTATCGCTCCAGTATACTTCTTCGTTATCTGGTTTGGCTTCATACAGCATTTCAATATTGACTTCTTTGACTGTAGTGTCCATTTCCCCGGTTTGAACACTGTAATCAAGCTCGTCAGTTGACTGTTTTGGATAATAATATCTGGAACTGAGGATATCTCCTTGCGAAAATGCTTCTGTATCGTTTAGAATCGTGGCAGAGTGATCTGTGTGTGTTTCAACAACATGTGTTGCGTGAGGTGTATCCTCTGGTTCTTCTTCTGCAAACGGACTGACAGCGACTGCTGGCGTCAATACGTTCGTAAAGATGACGACTAGTGAAAGTAATGCAACGAGAGCAGCAGCAATGGCTATTTTCTCACCGTCATTTGCTACTGTATGTTTAATTCTTAAATAGAGTGTTCCTTCTCGTCTCATTACTAGGTCAGTTACTATGTATTATTAGTTTCTCAGAGGGTTAAACCTTCTATTTTTTGAGCTTTCGTATGAGTGTGAATGTTCAACATTCTTAGTCTCTTCCGGGATTGGTTGGATTCCGATCGCTCCGCCACCCTCTACGGATTGACTCTCGACTTCGACGGAGTGGTTGTTTTGGGTCAAGTACAATAAGTGCAAGAATGATTATTGCAAATGACAAGACACTGGCTGTTGCAATAGCAGCTACAAGCGGGTGGTATGCGGCTAAGTGTTCAATGACAGGCGAAGGAAGTGTATTTGGATATGTGTAGACTGTTACAGTCCCTTCCTGTCCACCGGGTTCATCCTGTGGTTCATTTGATACTGTTACATCAACGCCGTTTCCTTCTTCAGTCGGTGTGATAGATTCTACCCTCAGATCATCACCGTCGACAGTCGCAACGTGTGTGACTCCAAATGGGGCTGGTGTTGTGACTGTTGCTTCAGCAAATCCTTGTTCGCCCGGTGTGACGAGATGGCTTTGATCTTCTGAACCAACATCAGTCGTGATAATACTCACTCCAGCAGTTGCGGCTGTGGCTGTGATGACTATTGGGAGTATAATAACGAGGAGGAGAGCAAACACATACGCCCACCCGCGGTGTTGGTCGTGGACGACGGTAAGGCCATCTTTGCCTGTTCCAGCAATTGATGCTGTAGCAACGAACAGCCACATAGCGAAAAGAGCAATGGGGTTGAGTAAGATATGTCCAAGATAAGGGATGACAATTGGTGTGTCCCCGACTGTGAGTACTGAACCGGTGATATCGTTTGTCGTGACTGTTGAACCGCCGGCGTCCTGATCGGTGACCTCATTTGCGTCACCTTGCGTCGTGAATCCATCATCAGTTTCCCCAACAATTCTGTGAAGGACAGGGTTTCCATCATCGGGAGAGTTGTATAAAGCGATATCTCCTGTTTCAACCGATGATGACGTTGTGACAATCACCACGTCTCCTTGTCCGATCGTTGGTTCCATACTGTCACTAATAGGTGACGTAAGGGAGACTGGGAGTGCTGATGTCGGTAGAATGAACATAACAGTTCCGACTACCAGAAGGAAAACAGCAAATGAAGTAGCGGCTTGTGTTAGTTTCATCATCAGCAACGTTCAGAGAGAATGTTACTATTCTGCTGGTTCGGTAGCAGTGATACTGAGGTCTCCGCCAAGTGTCGCACCGTCTTCGGTTCCATCTGTATCTACTGTGAGAACGACGTATCGACTTTCACCATCACTAAGTGTGACTGTTTCTGCGTCGGTTGAAACACTAGTGGTGTTCCCATCGTCATCATAAAAGTCAAACGTGACTTCTCCACCGGCTTCATTATCTTCTCTCTCAAATTCGATTTCAAAATCGTATTCATCAACAGAGTTGTTGGTGAGGATAAAGAGGTGGGTGTTTTCGGGTTCGTCTTCATCACCATAAGTGAACGTGGCATCAGGGTTCAGACCACTTGATTCAACTTGTGTATCAATCACAAGTACGTCATCAACCAATTCTGCCGCGTCAGTATCATCACTTGGAACTAGACCAATAATTGCTTCATCATCAGCGGCAACCTCGATATTGATATCACGTGTAGCACTAGCGGTTGTAAACGCGGATGCTCCAACCATTGAAGCTCCTGTTACAGAGGCCGCACCAAAGATAAACTGTCGTCGATTCATATTATCCAATAGTACGTTTCCAGTAGGTATAACCCCTTTGGAGACTATTTGTGATAGTCAATGTCAAGGAATAGATAATAAATTTCAGGTGTTATTGACTGCAATCAGCACAAAGGAAGTGATTGTATTAGACTAAATAATCTCTTAACAAATCGTGTGGAACACGGCGTCGTTATGAGCGGTTTCAGCCTTGGTGAGTAACTCGTTGTACTCGTCGATATCTTCGATTTCCCCGCTGAGTTGCATTTCCAAGACTTCGGACGGGGTAGGAGTTTCTTCAGGATCTGGGCGTGTGTCTTCATCGACAGGGGCACGGATGAACCACGCCGCCGGGCCAACACCGCTTCCGTAGGGGACGATTCGGTAATTGTCGGTAGGGCGGGTAGTGACATTACCGTCGTCGTCTATTTCTGGGGGTTCATCTGCGAGTTCGAGTTCAACAGGACTGCGGTTCCCGTGGACAACATCAGGTTCGTTCTTTTTCATCCACCCAGTAACGTACATTCCAACGTATTCTTCAAGTCCGTCTCGTTGAACGGGCCATTCTCCAGCCATATTACCTTCTTCGTCGCCACTTGGGAAGATAACGGCTCCACTTTCCAGTTCAAGTCCGGGGATGGTGTCTCGGCCTCGTGGAAGATATCCAAGAATGCTTACTTCGTCTTCTGTCAGGTCACGTACCGCCGTAATGCGTTCGCCTTCGTGGGCCATTATACTCCTACATACACCATTTGCCATATTAAAACTTGTGGTTTGATATTCATCACACGCAGGAGAACGCAGGCTGCTAACTGTACTGTTTTGGCTATTGCTGATAAACAGAGAGTAATAACTGTGACAGAGAAGACAGAAGAACTAGTTGAAGTGGACGATGTTGATGAGCGGGTTGAAGAAGCCCGTCAACTGTCTCAACAACTCAAAAGCCGTCGAGAAGAGAAGCGTGAATCGATTCGTGACGAACTTCAAGCAGAAAACACAAAACGGAAAGACGAAGATGTATTCACTGGATGGGTTCATGGATATGAGTCAGCAGGGGCAGATACATCGATTATTATTCACTATGTCGATCAAGGTGAAGAGTTAGAAGAACGATTTACCCTCCGAACACCAGTACACGAATCCCAGTACACAATTGAGAACGAATTTGTTCGGTTTGTCCAGTACGTTGGAGATGGTGATCCAACAGACGTTGAGTCGACACTCGAACGTGAAGTTCCACTCAAAAAGACAGATGGGAGTGTTGAACTGGATTTACCTGACGTTGGAATAGTCAATAAGGCTACCCACCGTCTCCGTCGGACGTTTGAGGGTGTGGGAATTAATATCTCTTCTCCGTCGTTCGTAGGGGATTCAGCTCGAATGAGTATAGCAGGTGTTGTGACCTTCTTGGCGGGATTATACACGCTTCAGATGGTTTCAGAGCCGCATTATGCTGTTACGACGTTTCTTGCTGAGGCTCTCCTCTTTGGACTGGCCCCATTTTTGGTGGTGATTATCCCTGCTGTTTTGCTGTTCATTCCATTCCAAGATTCTTCGAAGGATGATTCAGACCGTATTGAAGATGCCATTCCGTACGGTGTATTTTTGACAGTGATGTTTGCCGCTGGAGTTCTTATTATGGGATTCTTGTCTGGCATCCCTGTGTATGACACACTAAGTGATGATACACCAACAGAACATATAATGACAACGGCATCTCAAGCAGGAGCAATTACGATTGTCACTTGGTATGCGCTGAGTTTTGCACGGGGTTCGTTCAAACGAACTATAGAACGGGGACAAAACAGAGTATCACGTTTGCGCCGGCGGTGGCAGTTGTGGCGTGGAATTGAACACGTTCAGGATTGACCGAAATCACTCTTCAACAATTTTGAGTGAATTGACACGTTCATATGTCTTCCATTCGCGTGGATGGCCTTTCGCCCACGTCTCAAGATATATTTTGTCGAAGCGTTTGACAAGGCGTGGTTGGATATTATTAATGTAGAATGAGATAACTTTGTCATCGCCTGTACCGTCGACAGCGAAGACTGGTTCAGTAAAGTTTCTGGAAGAGGTCTCAATAGTGACGGAGTGTTCTTCCGTGATCTTGGTGAACACCTCATCACACATTTCAGATGTAGTTTCGATCTCCGAAGTTATGGCTTTTGACGTAGACCGCGTGTTCGTTTAGAGCGTCGTACAGGGTTTCAACGTATTCAAGTTCGCCTTGGATAGCCATCATTCCAGCATAACCGGGTTCGATGTTGTCTTCAGACGTGTTTTCGTCTTTCTCTCCGGTGATTGGGTCGTGGTCTGTGATGAGGACGACGTGTTCATTTGACCAAGCCCAATCAATACTGTCACTCCCGGTTGCAGATGGGACTGAGATAGGGCCTTCAGGTTGCAGGTCGTGTTCTTCACAGACTTGCTTAAAGTCTTCAGGCTCCTTGAATTCGGTGTAGTCGAATCCTGCTTCGATTTCTTTTGCGGTTGCGTGTTCGATGTGGTACGTTACGCCGTCGTTTGGAGTGATAACTTCGATGTGGTTCATAGTTATGATGATGTTCGTTTGGAACGGGGTTTCTGTGTGGGTTGCAGTTCGTTTTCAGGTGAGTTCGATATGTGCGCCTTCAAGACTCCAATCCATATGCCAGCACCGTGTGGAGGTATTTTCTCCGCCAAAGGCGGTTCCGGTGTCAAATCCGACGCCAAGGTCATAGATGAGGTATTCAGCTTTATCGAGTGCCTCGCGGTGTTCTTTGCTGTTGATGGGAATTTTCAGATCGATTGAGGGGATATCGTCATCCTCGTGACGGTAACTCTCTGCTGCCTCACTTTCGGCAAGGTTGATTGTGAGTTCGTTGTTTTCAATCGTATGGTCGAAGGTCACACCAGCTTTGCTGAACTGTTCAACGAAGTCATCCACAATGTCGCGGTCTGTGTCGGTGAATGGGATGTGAAGTTTGGTCATTGTATACACTATAATTCTTCTACATACTCACTTAAAAGTTGTGGTAAATGTGTATTCAATCTGCAACTGACACCGATGGGTTGGTTGTAGGCTTTGAAGGAATAGATAGCGTGTCTTTGTTCCGTTGAATTAGATTTTTCTCTTGAAGAGTTTTAATCACACTAAGTAACGTGATTTTCTTTAAATTGAGTGCCGCAGATATCTCGTTAATTGTTGAAGAACCAGTTTTACTGATATAAAAATAAATGAGTTTAGCGTTCGATGATTCAAGCTCATCAGGGACAACACAAACTGTATTCATATTCATTATCACCTATTCACCTTGCCTGCATTTAAATATAAATATTCTAAGGGTTCAAATAGTTAAATATCACAATATATTTGTGACTTTCACAACACATTCTATAATAAAATTTGGAAGAAAAAGAAATAATATTGTCACAACAAAAATCAATTATCAGCGTAGTGTTTCGCAACGATCCAGATAATATGGACGAGGAAGCCTGTGACAGCCGCATACAGTCCATACGCGTTAACTAAGATTGGTCGATCATCTTCTGTGAGTGCAGCGACTTCGTGAACAAGGTCGCCCAACCATCCAAGAAGGATCAAACCAAATGCAGCAAGATAAATCAAATCTACAAACCCTGCACCAAGGAGTGCAGCGACATATGCAACAGCGAGTACAATAAGTCCTCCAAACATTCCAAAGCCGAATAACACTCGACCCGGGCCTCCTAAACTACGCTCGGTCATCAGTTCCAACCCTCCAACAATAAGCGTGACTACCGCTGTGATAGCGACACTAATTGCAATAACGACCCACCGCGTTTCCGGTGGAACAATTGAGAGTGCGGCTCCACCGAACAGGCCAAATGCGATCATAGTTGCTCCCAGTCCGAGTGCTGCCATCTTCTCATTGATACTGCCTGCATAGGTTGTCTTCTCTGGTTCAAACGCGTCATAGCCGAGGCTTGTATACGAAATCATCCGCCCAACACTCAGCAAGACAGACATCAAGATGAGGCCAACCCACGGTGCTCCGGGGGCAGCTTGGTATGACCAAATGATGAAGTCTGCGGCGGAAGTGGGTGCGATTGCAACCATTAACGCAATATTTGCTGCGATAAGGACGAGAGCACCACCGACTGCTGCGAGTGTTCTTCCAATTCCGTACGAACTTCGATGTTTGTTTTCACTGCTGGTGAATCTGCTTTCCATACTCTATTAATTATCTTCTTGGCTGTTTAATATTCGTGTTAACCAGATTTGTTGTAATTAAAATAATTTTGAAATGGTGTTAATTATTGTATGTGTACTGTCTTCGCGTTTGAGGTGGAGTCAGTTTTTCACCCCTCGAATATAATTCATATGTACAATGTTGTTCCCTAATGCTATTGAAATCGGGATGAAAGCCGGAGATAGTCTTTCTGAACGGCTAAACGGGTTATCAAACCGTGAGACTGAACGAGTGAAGACAGTTGTACTGAGTCGGGATGATATCTGTGAAGAGTTTGGTTTTGAGAAAGAGTATGTTTGTTTCCACCACCCTGTTCGAGCGTATGACAAAATGCTCAACTCATATCTTCTATTTCCTCACGCAAACTGTGAAGAGATTGCTGATGAGTATTCGTTATGGCCGGGGGATTTTGGAAGTGATTTTGATGATGCAGCGAAGATTGAGGCTCTTGGTCACAATATTGCGAACGCTGCTATTGACGTGTATGCAGATGAATCGACAGAGAAGGATTTCGATATGGCTCCACCAAACGTGTCTCGTGAAAATAGTGGTGACGAACCTTTGAGCGGAGTAATCGATGATCGAGAAGGACTGTCATCAATCACGAATACATGTCTGTCTGGTACTCATGAATTCCAGCACGTCCTTGTTGTTTCTGAAGGTCTGATTGGTTCTGTTCCTCATCAAAAAGAGTAGAACGTTGATAACGATTTCAACGTTCAGAATTTTTCACTTGCAAAGACTATAATTCCCCCAACGATACCAACAGCGACAAGCAGACCACCGATAATAACTGATGTACTTACTCCACCATCAGTACCAGTCTCACTCGATGATTCAAACACTATTTCAAACCCATTCAGATCTGTTCCATCATTCCACTGGTATACGTTATTAGTTTGAACATCTGGGTTATGGGTTGTTGATTCCAACTCGTACCCTTCCGGTGATTCAATACTCAATGTCCCATCAACAGTATACCCGTCTGTAAACGGTTGTTCAACTGTGAGACTTCCACCGTTTGTCTCTGCAAAGTTGCCCCACGTGACTGAGAGCGCAACATATCCAATATCGTCTTCAGTCCACGTCTCAACCGATGGGTCTGTTACTTCCATTTCCCTATCAACGTCTCCATTCGCAGTACTAGCAACCGATTGCATTCTCTCGTGGAAGCGTTCAGTGAGATCATTTTGTGCGGCTTCGTCGTTGCTCAAAGATTCAAATGCATCTCGTTCATCATCCGAGTTGAGTTCATACGTTGTTACGATTGTCACTTCGGCATCCCCATCTGTTTCTAACTCAACAATAAATTCGTCTCCGTGATGGCTGTCAGCAGCAACGAATCCAACAGATGTGAGTGATAAGCCAATACAACAAACGATACCGACGATGAGTAATTTTTGTATATTCATAAATTGTAAATTATCAACAGAAAATTGTTTTACTGATTATGCGTCAGCACTACCCTGACCGTTCTCAGAGTCCCCATCTGTTTCCTCATTAGTGCTGCTATCCTCGTCGGTATACTCGTTAGATTCACTATCAGAATCAACTTCGTCAAGTGCTCGGTCTGCGTAATCGAGAGCTTCTACAGCACTCTCAAGAGCTTCGCCTGCTTCATCATTCTCAAGGTGGTCTTCTGCATCTTCAAGTGCAACGACAGCTTCGTCACGTGCGTCTTGGGCGGCTTGTTCAGCGTCATCACCAACTATTGCATCAACATCTTCTACGTGTTCTTCAACGTACTGAACGGCTTCCTCAACGTCTTCAGCATCTTCAAACTCTTCGTGTGTACCACTACGCTCTTCAGCGTCAACGTGAGCATCACTATCATCAGGGCGTTCCTCTACACTCATTTCATCATTATCTGCTTCTTCAGGACGCTCATCACGGTCAACATCTTCACCAGCGGTGTCACCAGCAATCTCTTGAGCGATTCCGCTGACTTCTTCACCACTCATTTCGCCTGCGTTCTGCTTCAGGGTTTCAATAGCTTCAACGTTGACACCGTTTGATTCAAGTGTTTCTGCTGGAAGCCCGTCAGCCTCTTCTGCTGTGTTATCAGCCATACTTTGTGCGTTTGAAAGGTCAGCTTCTACGCCGGCGATTTCAGCCTTGTATTGACCTTCGGTGATTTCACCGTTTTCACGCTTTTCGTCTAATTCTGCTTTGCGCTCTTCAACGTCTTCAACATCTTCACCGAGATTATCAACATCTTCACCTACTACCTGTGCGCGTTCATCATCTGTTTCAGCGTTTTCCATAGCGATCTCAAATCCTCGTTCATTGAGTTCGCCATCAATTTCGCTATCCTGTACGTTAATTATGCCCGTGAGCTGTTCTCCCGGGGATACGTCAGTGGCTTCGTCATCGTGTTGGGAGGCGGCTGCCAGAGGCATACCACCGACCATTCCGATGAGCATCACTGCGGTTACGAACAATGTGAGAGTTCGTTTCATCTCACCTCCAAGTTATATTCACAGGGTAATATACCCCCTAAATTGTAAATCTGATTTGATTCCAATTGCAGTTAAACGAAGCGTATGGGATTAGATTTCGATGCTTTTGGATTTGTTAATGCGGATTGCAATTGTGTATAACCAAAAGTGGATTAATTCTATAAGTAGACTAATCTTCAAATTATATTAATCAATATGCTTATTCGACGCTAACCTCAACGTTGGCGGGTTTGAGGTTTCCTTGCATCCAATCAGCATACCATTCTTCAACAGGTTGGTCGAACGCTCCACGACCTCCGTACTTAGCGTCTTGAGGATGATCAACGTGGGGGTAGTGGAAACTGATATAACCCAGATCGATAGCATCGACCTTCATAATATCAGATTTGTGTGGGTCATCGGTGGTGGCAACGCTGTCACCTGTCTGGATCTCCATCTCGTCAACCATTTCTTCTGTCGTCAGTTCTGTGGTATCAGTTACCGAGTAGTCCGAATTGGGGTTGGGATGCGCCTTCATATATTCATACTCATATACTAAAGCCACTCATTAAAAACTAATGGTTATTTGTTTTTTGACTGTGTCGTAGAGAGACTACACACAGTGTTGTTGGAGTAGTCAAATTTCGTAACTCGTTATTGGGTTGACAACGAACGGAATGTTTTGTTCACGGGCAATCATCGCGGCTTCAGCATAGGCATCAAACCGGTCGTGATCGCTTTCATACGCCGTGTCAGTAATCTGACCGTCTTCGTTGGTATATACAGTAACGTGATGTGTGAATAGATTTGAGTACGGGGTATACTTCGGACGGACAAATGTTCCGTTGATTGGTGGTGCGTCTATGACTTCAATATCAGACGGGACTTTGATTACGTTTTCACTTTCTTTAAATTGGTGATCAGAACCAGAGGTATCCTCAAACCCAATGAAGGTTGCCCCGAAGTTGGTTTCTTTAATTCCGTCTGGTGATTGTTCGCGGGGTATTGATGGTTTGACTGTCGCGTGTCGGTCAATATATCCTTCCAATTCATCAATATGGATGTCTTGTGGCTCTCCAACTGGCGTTCCGTACTGATCAGCTGGTTGAACACGGACATGCCATCGTCCATTTTCGAACCACGCTGTCTTTTTGGCTTCACGGTGAGGGGGAGCACCGATAAACCAGAACCCGGGATCATCAATTACCTCCCATTCAAAATCAATAATTGCAGTTCCGTGGAATAGATATGTATCTTGGATTTTCGGAGGTTTTGGAGGATCGATATCACCTGTCTCTGAAGGCCGATGTGGGGGGAAGTTCTGCTCAAAGGTCATACTCTCTTTACTTTCCCTTCGACGAAAAATGTGTGTATGCAGGCAGCCGATTATTGGAATCTTTCAAGTGAAAATCGATTGATGTTTAGGTCGGTTGACCTCCGTATCGAGAGATCAGCTAAAACGTGTCCAATTGCATTCGACATTTTGAATCCGTGTCCAGACAGGCCAGTACCAACGATGATATTTGGATCATCGGGAAGCGTATCAATAATGAAATCACTATCTGGCGTATGTGTTAACGGGCACGCGTTTAATGCGACAGTCGATACACTACTTTGATTGAATGCTTCTTTGACGAATGATTTTGCCTGTTCACCTTCCTTTCTGGACGGGTTTCTGTCCATTGTGGACGGATCTACTTCTTCGATTCCATCATCGGTACATCCAACTTTCACGCCGGGATAACGGTGACGTGGGAGTCCGTAGAAGTGCCCTCCATCCCAATCAGCAACAAATACAGGGAACCGTGACGGGTGAAACTCATCTGAATTGGTTGTTGTATATCTTCCAAAGACGTGCCGTTCAATCGTTAACACATTTTTGAGTATCGGGATATGCTCTCCAGCCCACGGCCCTGACGTGATAATGAGGTTTTCAGCCTCATATGATCCTTGAGTTGTCTCAACATTTATTCTGTCATCTATTGAATCCCACTCAACAACTGCTTCTCTCCCCCGTATATCGGCACCTGCTTCAATTGCTTTCTCTACATTAGCCACTACACACTGTTCGGCGTCAAGGAAGCCTCCATCAGGTTGATAGACTGCTTCATACTCGTCTTCAATACTCCACGCCGGGAACCTTTCTGACAGTTCCTTGTTAGAGAGGACTTCATACTCCAACTCGTTTTCTTGACAGGCTTTGTACGCTCCATCAAACGTTCTACTTCCTCTTTTCCCGACAGAGAGTGAACCAGTGACTGTAAAGAGATTGGATTCAGTTTCGGCATCTAGGTTCTCCCAGTCGTTATATGCTTGTTTGAGGAGTGGAATATATGCACCACCTTCGTGATAGGCTAACCGAATAATTCGACTAACACCGTGTGAAGAACCCATACTATTGGGAATATTGTATCGGTCAACGGCAAGAACATCTTGACCTTGTGTTGAAAGGTGTCGAGCAGTGGCACTCCCAACCGCTCCAACACCGACAATAATTGCATCGTAGATAGACCTGTCTTGGTGATGTACTGATTTAAACAAAATCCCTGTTCTGAATGAGGGAAGAAATCAACGTGAAACGGGTAGCCGCTGAAAGTTGTCTTCGTTACTGAATTTCAGCGTCGTTCAGACGAAGGAGATCGTCTCGGACATCATCCTTCGTGTAGTCATCATATCCGTACCGCTGAACGTAGTCAACCATTCGGCTACCGATAATATCAACGAGATCATCGTTGCGCGTTGAGTTTCGAGCGAGGAAGTCGGGGAGTTCTCCTTCGATGGTTGTGTTTTGGAAAACCGCAGAGGTGAGGTCTTCGTCAACCTGTATCTGAAGACTGGTATAGTCTTCCCACGAATCCTGCTTATCGTACCAGTGATTTTCCCATGCTCCGTCACTCAGTTGGCCGATTAGTTCGTGGATCCAGAGTGAGGCGAGTCGTTCGTTGGGAAAGATAACGCGTCCCTGACTTCGTGTCTGGCTTTCGTTGTGCTTCTTGATAAGCATCTCAAGGCTTTCTTCCATACATCTAATTACGGCGGTTTGTATTATAATACTTGTGGTTAATATTGCTGGTGGTGGTTTCTTACCTAAATAGTCAGTATCCAGACAATATTTTTGATAGGGCTAGTTGTGGTTAGGTGCGTTTCGAGTCCCACAGCAGTCATCGAAGTGAATACAGCCCCAGAAGTTTGACCCATTATGCGAGTTCTCACGGAGGATCATCGCTTCACCACAGTCGGGACACGCAGGATTTCCTTCTGCCGGTTTTGCGTGTTCACAGAATGGGTAATTGATACATCCCCATATCTGAGTCCCTTCTTTTTCTCGCCGGCATAGAAGACTTCCACAGTCACACCGTTTGAAATCTCGGGTTTCGATTGCCGTTTTGACTTCTTTGACATCAGGCTTGAGGTTTGACTTCCACGTCGGAATTCGTTTTGTGTATTCGGTTTCAGGAACTGCGACAGGGTAGGCCGTATCTTCGTCGTCAGGCCGGTACATTCCGACGGTACGAATTGCGTCACGGCTGTCATCACGCACTACGCCACGGTACAGAGACGAGTATATGCGGATAAACAGTTCCCCATCTTCAAAGTCATCAACGATGACCGACTCGTAGATACGCTCTTTTGACCAGTCGTAGTCACAAAGTTTGAACGTAATATTGAGTTCAACCGCGATATCTGCAACTCCCCGTTCGAACTCTTCACGGGTGACGCGTTTGTATTCGCGGTTGGATGAGGACTGTGCGGTCTGAGTGTCCGGGTGTTTTTCAGAGGTGGACATCTGTTCTCACTCCAACCAATGCCCGATACTAACTTAAAACTTATGCTTAAATTAGTACTAAACGCTTAATCCAACGTGGAACAAGATGTTACTACCACAATTTTGTGAGATGAATGAAAATCAGTCAGTCACTATATCACGAGTGAACAAGGCAGTTCACTACTCTTTTTCTTTAACTTGAATCCGTACTCTATCACGCCGCATTAACCCACTCAACGGTGGTGATGGTGTGTCTGTCTCTTCAGTATCAGCCGTTTTGGTCTGACTGAATGGGTTAATCAATTTGACTGCAAATTTTACAGTGGAGACAAAACCGAGGACTGCCTGTGCAATCAACCCGATTAACAAACCAATCCCGTATCCAATTTTTGTTAAAATTCCATTTATCCCCTTATTGTTTTCAAGTGAGGATTGTCGGGTATTGCTTGAGTGCGTATTTGTGGGTTGGCTTGTTTCATCTGTAGTTGAGTTACTACTGCTTCTGACGTTAGCAGCAATTCCAATAAACCCGCCACAGAAGAACCAGAAGCCCCAATACCCGATGATGTTCCCTCCATAGTTTCCGGTGTACCCTCCGAAAAGCATAAGATATGCAGTAATGAGTGTCGCAATTAATGGGACAATCATACTAACGACGGTTCCACGCGGCCAGTCACCATCGCGGTTGATGAAAAAGAGAGCGATGATGTTTCCTATGAGGATGAATGTCCCCGCTTCATTCATCCCGGCTTCAATCCCCGGTTCCATCATTACCTACGTATTGAACATCTACCCACTTGAAACTTTGTGATAGTGTGAATTAAGTCGGTTTCAGTCTTGCTCGTCCCGGTTCACGGCGCTTTCATCAAGGACTGACTCTGGTACTTTTTCTCCATCTTCAAGCATCCATTTTTCAAATGGTGTCTGTTCAAAGTCTTCGAAGTATCGTTCAAGAACTTCATCTTCAATTTCTTCATCGTGTCCACAACGACGGATAGCAACCGGTTTGAGCATATGCCCTTTGGGGTTTCCTAAATGCTCATCTTCCTCATCAGTGAAGAGGAGGCCATACTCACCAACTCGATACGTGATGAGTGCAGGGAGATCAGCTGAGTGGAGATCGATTAATGCCCCTTCTTCAATAATACCTTCGTCGTAATCGAATGCATCATCATCGAACGTTCTGAAGATTGCGTCCATATCTAAATATGCATTCTTGAAACGGTATCCATCAGAATCAGATACCCACGGATGGTCAGCATTATCAGGAGTGTTGATATCTTCGTGTATCTGCATTTTCATAAACTGATCTTCAGCATTGATTTCTGGATGTGCGTAATTCTCGTGGTCAATCGTGCTGAGGAGTTCTGACAACAATCGCAGCTGCTTGAGATCGGTGAAGTCCAGTTCTGATTCAGACAATCGATCACCAATTACGGCTTCTTCATCGGGAAGAACTGGTGCAATAACATTCCATAATTCAGCGGCTTCTTCCCCATTTTTAGCCAACCAAGGGAACAAGTCCGGTGTTTCAATTAACTCAGCTTCTTGATACGGGTTCTCAATAAGATCATATGGGGCCTCTTCTGCCATCGCATCAATTATTGCCCCGCTCAAATTCTTACGGAACTCGTCACGATCTTCTGCAATAATTACTCCGTCAGCATAATCAGGGAAGTAGTATATTGCATCTTCACCTTGCTCGACAACGAGTGCGATTATCTCTTCTTCTGTATCAATACCGAAATTCTCGGCTTCGCGTGGAGTGAGTTCAGTTTGTGTTGCATCAAGCAACAGTAGCAAATTAATTGGTGTGAAGAGTGGATGTGGAGTTCCCTCTCTCCATGAAGTATTGTACTGTGTTGTCTCATCATCGTCGTACACATCAATACCGTAGTGTTCATCTAGAAAGAGGAACGTTGAACCAGCAATTCGACTCAGCCATTTTTGAGTAGGTGCGTGGGGAATTTGAATAAGGACTGTATCGGGATACACAAGGGCTTCAAACGAAAAAATGGGAGTGTCAAAATCTTCATCTCTCCCACTTCCATCAAAACTGCACACATTACCGACTGAATCAGCTACCATTCGAATATGGGTGTGTCCGTGTTCATCTTCATCCGGATCACCATTATATAATTCATCAAACCCACTACCATCATAACTTGTTTCGATATCACAGTCGACTAACTGCCAGATGTGAAGCATACATTTGAATAACAGTTCAGTAAACAAAGGTTGTGTCCAAATGGGACATATTGCACGAGTTTACTCGTCACTATTAGAACTCCTCAATGTTCCAGCAATAATCGTGGCAACGATGAACAAGAAAGAAGCCTGTGCGTCATATGTCTCTGGCAACGCCTCCCAAACCGTTATTGATGCATGGTATAGGAGGAAGGCAATTGGGATGAAAAGAATTGCAAAGAGCACTACGAATATCAGGACAATTGGTTCTCTAATACTAATGAATACCACAACCGCAGCAAGGATAATCATCATTAACACAGCAAGTCCAAGAATAATTTGGAACGCTGTAATGAGTGTTCCTAAGGCAGGTTGAGGAACCCAACTGAATACTGTACTAGCGACACCGACTGCAAGAATAATGTATGAAATCGCTCCGGCAAGAAATCCAACTAATCCAAGTGCAAAGACAGCGATAAAGGCCAATGACCCACCGCCTTTTTTCAGATCCATCATTGCAGAATTACATCTATACTAATCTAAGTCCGTTGGAGTTCCATCCTGATGTGTAGATATTCCCTGATTGTTTTCACATGACTACTCGTGTTTGAGGAACCCGAAAGATAGAAAATAAATAAAAACTGATATGTATATATGGGTAACAGATTATTTCGAGAAGTGTTGAAATTGTTGGCGACACTGTTTTCAATTCTATTTATACTCCTCATAACAATTGATCCTGTTATTGCTGGTGGGATTGCAGGAGCAGTAACCTTGACAGTACTATATTTTGGTGCGTGTTGGTACTGTGATACCCACGGAATCGGCCTACCACCGGGAGGAGAATAATATTAGTCCAGTTCACCGGTCAAACTCTTGTTCTTCAGTTTTGTATGCTTCTTCTTCGTCTCTCCATTCAGGGTAAGAGTAGACGTGACGAGCCCACACGTACATATCGTCGTTCTCATCAATAGAACACGCATAGTAGTCCATCGTACCGAGCGTACAGCAACACGTGTTGATATGTTCAGCAATCATTCGTTGTTCGGATTCATCAGCATCCGGGATTCGGAACGCAATCGGAGTAATACGTTCAACTGTGACATCCATATCAACACCGTAGCTCACCGCTGTGTCCATATTGACTTCTAATCGTTTCACCTGTTCAATATCAGTCAGAAAACTTGGGTCTGCATCCAGATGAATACCTAATCCCTGATTGAGGTGGCTTTTACGCCGGTTGACAGCAAAGTACTGGCCAAACTCATCGTCAAAATCGTAGTCCACATCAACAGAAATGTGTGAGACTTTGTACGTGGTGTCAGGCCGTTTGGAAGCCGCCGGAATCTCACGTCCGTACTGGATACCCACCGTTACTTTCCGACCATAGAAGTCAATTTCTTCGGTTGCCGGCGGAAGGTCACGTGAATCTCTCACAGGAACACCGTTTTCATCACGGATGAGTTTTCCGTTCTCATCTCTGACCGTTTCGTATCTAGTTGTGATTTCAGTGGCTTTGTCTCCTGCTTGGACGATTTTCTGTTTGCTACCGTCAACAATGGTATTGAACGTGTCCACGATCATTTCTTACCTCAACATACCGACTTTCACATTATAATACTTGTGGTTACAGAGTGGGATTTGGTTCCAAAAATGGGTTATATCCCCGGTGAAATCCGTTCCACTAAGCACAAGTTTTTAGTATATAGTTGGTATTGGTTAGGGTATGAAACGGCTCACCTCTGCACAGAAGGCTCGACGTCAAGGACGAAATCCGCGTGGTGGCAAGACTCGGCAACAGATACTCCGTGAGAAAATCAACTCTCACCAACAGTACCTGCGTGAGAACGACTTATCAGACCCGAAATTCAGCTTCACTCCGATCAAGGCGCATATTAGTGGCCACAGTCATCGTGATGCTAATGACTATGCTATCTATGGTATCTACAAAGACGGGAGCCAGTGGGTTTTGACCGGTCTGTCCGCAACAGATGACTACGAACGGATGTCTCGTGACCGCACGAAGTATAGTGAGATGAAAGTTCGTGGACGGTATGTGTTGGTTCCGGGTCATGGCCCTGAAATCGACCCTGAACTTGGTGTCGATATCAAGCGGTTTGATACCAAGAAAGAAGCCCTCAAATACGTCTCTGCGGACGGTTCTAACCGTGTGGAACCGGGGAAGTACCTGATTTGTCTGAAACACAACCCACGTAGCCGTCGTGAGGAAGTCGACTCTGGTGAGTTCCAACAGTTCAAGCATAACGCCCGCAAAGTGTGGCAACGATAATCACATCGTGTCAATGGTTTCAGTTACTGGTTCACGTTGGAACCCTAATTTTCAGCCCCCATCATCAACGAATCCACTTGACAAACTGTGGGGATTCCTTAGTCGGTACGCTGACGAAGATCATCACCCTATTGTCGAACGAAGAGACAACGAAATTGTCCTCCATCACGACTGGCTTCTCCACGATTGTTGGTACGCCCACGACCTTTCACGAAGTATTGACGGTGTCAAACGGAGTGAGTTCACAGTTCGAACGAAAGATAACTGGCATAACCCGACTCCAGTAACTGCTCGTTTCATTCAAGGAGAACACCACCCGACAATTCCGGCTCCAATAACGCTTGATACTATCCTTACCACGTTGTACAATCACTACCCATGGGAACTTGGTGATGTGAGGGCCAAAGATGTCGAATATCGGTGCGGTGATGTGAGTGATCTGTTCTGTGAAGTTCTGTGGCAAGTACACGGTATTCAGACAAGTACTGTGAGTGGAGGCATATATGATCAAGAAACGTGTGAAGGCTGGCCTCACGGATTTGTTGTTCTCCATCCGAAATGGGTGGATGATATTGATGCTCCCGTTATTATTGACGGGACTGCAAAGCAATTCTGTGATGAATGGAGCGATCAGTGGCCTTCCACCCTTGCTCCTGAAAATGAAATCTCATCTGTTCACGTTGTTCGGCAAGACCACCCACATCGTTCCCTATACACGATGGATCGATCTGAACTTGTTAAGCCTGATTCCGTTCTTTGATGTGTTCAGGAATCTCTTTAGGCACATATACACAGTTAGGAAGACTTCCTGAAACTCTCCACTCGTGATTAAAGTCACTCATATACACCGTTTGAACCCCGGTTTCGTCTTGAATGACTTTCATCAGTGGAAGGTTAAATCGAGGATCAGGATCGTGTACTGGATAATCTGTCCCACTGATGTCGTAAGGAATACTCTTAATTGTGAGTTCTTTATTGATGTCTGTCCAATCGTGATCTGCCTTATCAAAAATAGTGTCTTCACTGACGCGATAGATATCAACGTGGGTTCCGCTCCACTGGTTAACCTGCTTTGAATCTCCATTCTCGTCAATTCGTATATCGTGGCACGTGACGGTTCCATCCACGGTTGACCCCTCATATTTGATGATTCTTCCACCGCCATTTTCACCAAGAAGTGTGAACAACTCTTCAGTCCATTTCTTTTCGTCTTCTGAAAGTGCCCGGACAATAGTTCTGAAAGCTAAACCAACATCCGGTGTCGGATTGATTTGTTGATTCCAATCGAAGTCTCTGCTTTGAACTTCGTAGTCAAGAAGTGGTGTTGCATCACCAACGATATTGTAGATGTCCCATCGTGCCATTGTATGTATTCTGTTCACGGCGTTGAAAGAATTTTCTATGACACTCCGCCATTTGTACTGGTAATACGGTTCAAAATCGCAGTAAAGAAAGTCGATGATGGACGAGATTAAGCACAACTATTAAGTGAATATTCGTCGTGTTTACTAGTACAGATGGACGATTTCCTTCCGTTGTCGACGGCAGACCGCACCGCCATCGCGAGTGATATTGCTGCGTGGAAAGAGGAACTCCATATGAACGACAACAATTTCACTATCGATGAATACGACGACTACGTTGCTGATCTGCGTGACTTGTCTGATGAGGAACTGCTCGACTTTTGGGAGGGGAACGTCGGTGACTGGATTCTGAGTCGTGAGGATGTCCACCGTGCTCACGGAGAGAGTTCTGGTGACAAAATCATCAACCGTGAACTCCGACTTCTGCTCACTCCCGACGTTCACACGTCCTACGGATATCTTAGTGGACGGCCACAGGTTACTGCTGGACGATAACAGGTTGTTTGACTGGTTCGTTATTGGGCTGCACCGCTACTACATTTTTCACAGTGATTGATCAATACTCCAGTAGTGGTAGATATGAATAGATTCCGCTCGTCGATTGAGTACGTCCAGCTGTATTTCAAAGATTGGACTGCATTTGAGAAGGCATGGGGGCTTACGTTCGCCCTGATTGCAGTTGCAGCGACGTACCATACAGAGGGGAATCTACTCGCCCTTGTCGCGGCGTTTTCAGGGATGGGGACTGTTGTCCTCGCTGCGAAGGGTCGTATTTCAACCTATTACCTTGGAATTATCAACTCAGTCCTGTACGCATACATTGCCCTGCAATCGCAGTTCTTCGGGGAAGTAATGCTCAACGCGTTATTCTTCCTCCCAATGCAGTTTGTCGGGCTGTACACGTGGACACGGAACTCCCGTGACGATAAAATAGAGACGGTTGAAGCTGAAAGACTCACCAACCGCCGGCGGGCTATTTGGCTATCCGTTGGTGCCACGGCGATGGTGGGGTATGGGTTCTTCCTTCAATCGATTGGAGGAAACCTCCCATTTGTTGACTCGGTGTCGACAGTGATGTCTATTATTGCGATGATCCTGATGGTCAGACGGGTTATGGAGCAGTGGATTGCTTGGATTGCAGTCAACATTGTCACGATATACATGTGGGCTAGCGTCTACGCAGCGGCTCCAGAAAGCCCTGCAATGATTGTGATGTGGACTGCTTACCTCGTCAACTCTGTGTACGGATTCTACAACTGGTGGGTTATGAGTCAATCCACAGTTGGTGAGACTAATGACTGAAAGAGGCTTGTACCTTGGAAAGTTCGCGCCGTTCCACAATGGCCATCAGTACGTTGTTGAGACGGCTCTCGATGAGGTTGATGAACTTGTCATCCTCATCTATGACACGGATGTCATCGATGTTCCGCTTACAGTTAGGGCTGACTGGATCAGAACTCTGTACCCGGATAATGTAGAAGTATTAGAGGCTTGGACTGCCCCGAAAGAAAGTGGGTATACAGAAGAAATCAAGCGGAAGCACGAAGAGTACATCATCAACAGAATTGGTGAGAGAAATATTGACCGCTTCTACTCGTCTGAACGGTACGGAGACCACGTCAGTTCTGCATTAGACGCTGAAGATAGACGAGTTGACCCGTCTCGTGATACTGTTCCGATATCAGGGACAAAAATTCGGGAGAATCCCTACAAGAATCGGGAGTACGTCGAGCCAGTTGTCTACCGTGATCTCATCACAAGTGTCTGTGTTATGGGAGGCCCTAGTACTGGCAAGTCAACTCTTGTCGAACAACTCGCAGACACATATGACTCCGAGTATATGCACGAATACGGGAGAGAATACTGGGAAGAACACCACGACGAGAATAATCGTCTGGCGCCCGATGAGTTAGTTGAGCTGGCAACTCGTCACCGGGAAAAAGAATTGGAACGCGTCATCAATGCTGATGAGTATTTCTTCATCGATACTGATGCCATTTACACGTGGGCGTTCTCGAAATACTATCACGACTACGTTCCTCCTCAACTTGCAGAACTTGCTCGCCAGTCAGCAGAAAAGTATGACTTCCACATTGTCTGTGATATGGATATCCCGTTTGAAGATGACCCCGGGCGTGAGGGAGAACAGAACCGTCTCCGGTTGCAGAAGATGACCCTTGACTATCTCAACAGACATAATATCCCGTACTACGTTGTTGATGGGCGTGTGAGTGACCGTGTTGAACAGGTAGAGAAGATTCTACAAACTGTTGAACGATATAATTCAGAACAGTTCCTCTGATTTTCAGAGAATCAACGTAGATATTTCAACAGTAAAGTGATCCTTGTTTAAGGATAGCACACAAATAGACTATTGTGGTTCGCAAGACGAACGTATGGGTCGGTGTAAGACCTCTTAACCCGGAACCGTTCCACGAGATACGGAAAGAACTTAGTGATGTTCTTCCGCAATCGTATCAACCGGAAACGGATCCACATATTACTGTATTGCAGTGTAATTTGCCGGAAAATAAAGTCTATGAATTGGAAGAACGAGCCAGACGATTAGCATTAATTGGGAGGACGTTCACCGTAGATCGTTTCCACTGTCATCCAAATGCGCTTCACCCTGAGGCAATTGTGCTTAATGCTGGCATCGATCTTGAGGCAGAACGGTCAGAACTGATTGAGTTTGTCCGTAGAAGAAATGGTGAGCCGTTGGCTGATCCCCCCGCTCCACATTCAACTCTTTGGATCAAAAAGAACGACGCCTATCAAATGGATGATCAGACAAGTCAACAGTTAGCTGAACGTATGGCAGACCTCCATAGTGATGCGGTGTGGGAGGCCAAAATCGGTGACGTTGATGTTAATACCTTCTGACAATCTTTTCTTCTACACCCCATCTCACATATTCGGATAGTATGCTTCAAGGTTTGGCCTGTCTGACTCACCCCATTCAGCAACATCATCAGGATATCCATCTCCGTCGATCGCGCGCCTGATAGCTTTCTTCACCTCGACTGCCCATTTTCTGATAATTTGGTTTGGAGGAAGGTATGCTAGTTCAACGTCTCCTAGGACGTGTCCGGGGAGTTCAACACAGTGTACTTTGACACCTTTCACTGGGTTCTCACTTGGCCGGCGATATCGTACTTCTTCAATCATCGTAAAGTCACCAGCAATAGCACCTGTTAGGTCAACATCCGGTTCTCGTTGTATCTCGTAGATGTTGAGAGTGATACTCCCTGCAATCCCTGACGCATCTCCGGTATCATTCACGTAGTTCTTTAAAACAGCAAACACAGCAGCTTCAGGAGCCTTGCTTGCTGCCAGTTCAGGAATATCGCTTATTTCGTATCCAATAAACTCACCAGCGGCAATTCTCTGTTGTGGGATTCCGTTTTCATCTACTTTTTCGTATCGGCCACCGCGGTCAAACACAAAGCTGTCACCGTGTTCGTTCATCGTGGCGTGGAAGTAAGGAGTGTCACTCATAGGACAACATAACCAATGCACGATAGTATATTAATACTTGTGGTTATTGGGCTAAAAATCATTTTGAAATAGACTCAACAAGAAATGGAAAACCGTCACTAGAAGGCTTCAATCGCAGAATTATAACTAATTTCACTGTAGTCAGAACTCCATTTCAAATATGAAATAAATTCTAAAAGAACTCGCTTTTAAATAGAAATACACAAACTACGAGACAGTCCAACGTTGAGTGTTAGTAGGCATCAGTTGCCGTGTAATGTTTGTACACTTCCATATCTGTACGCTGTTTGAACAAGTGGAAGTCGATTTCAGCGGCAGTAATGGGATCATCACGCCGAGCATTAATCGCTTCCACAAGGCGGTCGCCGGCAAGTACAGTTGCTGCCCGGATCTCGATTTCCATTCGACTGTCTGATTCAATTGGTTGACCAGTATTGACTCTTTTAGCGAGGATATCATCATACTCAATCAGTCCAAGGGCACGAAGAACTGCTGGGACACTATAATCTGCATACACTGTAAGGAGATCAGCATCAGGGTAGTCAGCTACATCTTCATCTTGTAACCGAGCGTAAATCATTGCAGCCGCAAGTTGTGCTCGCTTATTGAAAGTGAACCCGTGTTCTTCGTCCAACCATCGAACATCGGTATATGCGTCAAACGTCTCAACCAACCAGTTGACGACACCGTTATCGACACCGCCGAAAAACCGTGTCCGGTCACGGACGCCTTCTGCAAATGAATCATACTCATCAGGAAGATCTTGACCAATCGATCGGAGCAATTCTAATCGAGTACGAGTATCACGAGTATGGCCTGCATCTTCCTCAGCAAGGAATGGAATTCTGACACCGTTAGATGGGCGGAACCATTCTTCGACCTGTTCACGGCTGACAGTTGCAAGAACATCAGGGTCGAGCGGGTCTGGCCCATCATCTTCAACTGCTCGTTTGAGTGCGGCCCACAATCCACCTGATCCACTGAACTCGATATCATCATACTCAACTGCGAATGAACGCCCATCGGGATAGTTGAAACAATAATTGAGGGCGTTCCCCACAATATAGAAGTCAATTACGTGATCGACATCTGCATCTGGATCCGGATGGAATGGAAGCATCCAATCTGGCAATTCGAACTCTTCGGTAGAATACTCATCAGCATACTCGTAAATGGCTTCGTCATCGATCTCAACGTATTCAAACCCAAGATTATTAGAAAAGTATTCAACATCGTATCGAACCACATTCTTAACGCTATTAGTCACATCACTCCGTTAGTCAATTCATACAAAAGGAGTTTCGACACAGGCACTCATACACTACTTATCGGGATAGTTACCCCTCTCCCAGAACTTCTCTACGCCGTCAGAGTCGATGTAGAGCGGNCTTCCGTATCGTTCCCCCCATTGCATCATATCTCCATCCAACAACCTGTAGAACGTCTCCAGAGACACGTTCATCTTGACATACGAGTCAAAGTCAAGAGACATATCTGGGTTTTCATCTCTGTTCGCTCCGTTCAAGTAGAGGAGGGCAGATAGTTCCTCATTGTTCTCTACCGCTTCAACACCATCATCGCGTTCTCGTTGACTCATTTCAGACAGGTTTGGAGAGTCTTTCCACCGTTCTCGTCTTTCACGACGCGTTTCATCTCGTCTATCCTTACCGTCTCCAATTAACACCCAACCCTGCCGCATAAGCGTCTGAAGATCGTTGCGAGTCACTTGTACAATACAACTCATCTTCACAGTCCCACTATCAGTTCCAACCATACCTGCAACGATGAGTGAACACTTTGTATAGCTTGTCTACGACAATCAAAATCTGATTTTGAATGTTAAAAATATTGATAGTTATCTACAGCTCATTTTCTCAGGGATATTTAATAAATAATGAACTGTGACTAATTCTGGACTGATTGACGACACAAACGTAGGTGGGCTTTGATTTGTTCGCTACTCTTCTTTTTTGGTATCAGTAGTAATCGTTGGGTTGTTATCTTCGAGGTCGGTAAACGTGAGCGTCGCGATGTGTTCGTTATTGTCGTATTCTGACAAGTCTATTCCATTCGTGAACTCTTCAAACGCTTTCAAGACGATTTCAGAGACATTTCTCCCAGCGATTGACGGATCATCGTCAGGGTCAAGGTTTGGGGTTGGGGGAACCTTAACGATATCCGTGCCAAGTTGCCATCCGTATCTCTTCGTGTTGAACGCCTTAAGTTCAATAACAATCTCAGGGTCAACGTCTTGGATGCGGTTTTGAACGTGTCTGTGTCGGCGTTCGAACTTTTCTTTTTCTCGCTCAAGTTCGCGGATTTGATGTTGTAGTTTCTGAATCTTGCTCTCAGTATCGTTAATTCCCTCTGCAAGGTTGATCCGTTCTTCCTCCAAGACTTCGACATCATCGATCTCGTGAAGCCCGTCAAAGTATGCAGTCTCCGCTTCTGACTGGTTTGCTGCTCGTGCTTCTTGCTTCATCGCCCGTTCCAAATCTCCCTGAATGAAGTATCCTCTGTCTCTCATCTTGTCCGTATCTTTACTCTGTTATATTATAATACTTGTGCTTTAGTAATGGATAGAGAGACGATTCCGGTGATGAATACAATTGAAAGAAAATCAGAGAGATTAGTTAACTCCGTGTACTTCTTTGATTTCGTCAATGATATTACGTGATACCTTTGCATTTCCACCGGGAGTCTGTGGACTGAAGTTACTACCGAGATTGCTTGCGACACGTTTTGCATTGGCACCAGCATCTTCGAACACTTTCCCATCAGTGTCCCAATGCTGTTCGACTGAGTCGCTTTCTGCACCTGTTTTGTTCATCACGTTGATGAACTCTTTTGTCTGCTCATTCAGTTCGTAATCAGTATTTTCGGTGAAGGCTTTTAGCGTTTCACCGTGGTACTGCCACGTACTTGTTCCACCGTTGAAACCGTCGTTGTGACCGGCACCTCTTTGAGCCGTTGTGTACTCATCGACCATAACACCGTACAGGTTTTCAGCGTCAGTTGTTTGCCTTCCAGCATCCGTTCGTCCGCCTGCCATATCCTGTTCAGTTTCGTGCATAATGTCAATCGATTCGTTGAGTGCCTCAGCCATTTCCACCATCTCTCCCTGTGCGAGATTTTCATTGCTGACATCGATCTTTTTCTCTTCTGGACTCCCCATTTCGAGGCCTTCACTAAACCCGTCGCCATCGACGGCTTCGACCTGCGCACGGTATTGATCAGTTGCTTCGGGATTTGATCGAGTAATACCGTTCGCCACGAGTTCTTCACGGGCAACTAGTCGCCGTGCTTGACCCGAATTGATGTTCCCATCAGAGTCAGTCGCAAGGTGATGTGTTGCTCCTGCGATAACGGTTCCATTCTGATTGACTTTAACACCAACGTCACTATCCGCCTCACTATCTTCATGAGCGACTGTTACGTCGAGTCGTTCGACAGCAGCTTCGGAGAGGCCTCCTTGTTCAGCTGCTTGTGCGATCGCGTTTTTCAATTCGCCTGCTGCTTCTTCATCTACTCCTTCACGGACAACTGTTTCTTCGATACTTTCTTTCATACTGTCCGAGATGTCGAAGTCATCGAGATCTCTGTCACCAGCTGTTTCGAAATCACCAAGTTCGCCTTGTACTGCGCGGTCGGGGTTGTTGACCGGTGCTCCCCCGCTCCCGCCTTCTGGCGATGGCTCAGAACTATGGTAAGAACCCATTTGTCTGTATACTAGTAACTGCTGGAAGTATAAGATGTTTTTCAGATATACGGCGTAGGCAACTAAACTAAACAGTGAGAGGCGTTAATCTGAACCAGCTTCTTTCACTTTGAATGTGGCGTCGAACTCATCCTGATGTTCATCTTCAACGTGGTAAATCCATTCTTCCAACTCTTCTCCGTCAAAGAACTGATCAGGGCCGTTGTGATCATCAGAAGGCGCCCCTTTGTACTTTCCAACTTGGTCAACGATGTAACCGAGTACAGCTCCGTCATCGCCGTTATATTCTACTTCAGGTTTTTCGGTGTCTACGTATCCGACCCGTTCATCGTCTTCAACGAGTAGCAGTCGCGTCATACTATATGTTTTAACACACAACTGCTTAAATATCTGGGCTGTCCGAATTTCGGAACAGGTTGGTCAAAAATGACTATTCTTCTGTTTCAGGGACGTGAGGGTTGTGTGCAAGTGCTTCGTGGATATCTTCCTCAAGGGCTGCGTACGCGTCTCGCATTTCATCAGGTGTTTTGGAACGTGGTTCACATTTTGTCCGCCACTGATACTGACCTGAAACAGCAACGACGTTCGTGGGGAACTTTCTCGCTTTCAACGGTGACATTGCGCCAATCGTCATAATTCGTGGGTCTTTTTCAACAGCAATCTTCTCGATATCCCCCGCAAGATCATTCATTTTCTCACCACGTGCTGTAAAGTACGGTGTTGCGTAGAACGATGCATAATCAGTTTCCAGATCGTCCATCACATCATAGAAAATACGCCGCTGTTTTTTCGTTCGGCCTTTGATCTGTGGAATGATTGTGACATCCATATCTTCAGTCTGTTCAGCCATCCACCGCGTTCCTGCTGCACAGAGTTGAGCGGCTTCCAACTGATCGGCTTCATTCATTGTTTCATAAATGGAGTAATCAGTTGGGATGTGGTAATCTGGTTGTGTCTCCTTTACAATATCAAGTTCACTAAACCCTTTCAACTCTTCTTCATCACGCTCCCAACCAATAAGATTGAGTTTGTCATCGGCTACCGTCGTCGTTGTGATTACCTCAACATCATCAGGATAATGTTCTGGGAAACTGCTCCCATTCTTCATCAAACGACGTGCGTGAGTAATCTTCATCATCACGTAGTCAGGTTTCACCTCACGGACGAAGTGGTCGTGGGCTTTCTGATGTTCGACCCGGGCAATAGCTCCTTCAGGGAAAGTCATTCAATACATCAAAATATGTTTACACATCCTAAATAGATGGCGCGTCTTCACCGCGTTCACAGAATCTCTGAACTCGTATGAATTAAGGTCACAGTCCTATAACAGTAGATATGAAGAAGATTCAGTTCTCACCAGTAGGCAAAAAGACGGCTGTCAAAGTAGCGGTGACTGCTGGTGCAGCAGTTGGAACAGCTTTCGGTATTCGAAGGTTGAAAGAACGGGCAAACAGGGGCAGTGATGTTGAACAGACTGTCCACAAGTTGTACAGTCATAATACAGAAGAACGAGAGGAAGCTGCAAGTATTATCCGAGAAATTGCCTCTGAAGAACCCGAATTACTGACAGAGTATGTAAGCGGGTTGAGTCGATCAGTTCATAATCAAGACGAGTCTGTGAGCCGATCTACTTCAAAAGCCCTCGTTAAACTCGCATCGTATGATGAATGCGCTGAAGATATCACCAATGTTCTGCCGAGCTTACTTACATCACACGACGCATACGTGAATAAAAACGGTTGGTTGATTGTTGATAAACTCATCGAAACACATCCAGAACTGCTTGAACGTAAAACTCGAGATCTACCATCTCCTGAAAACGGAAAACAGAACAAAAGGGCAGCATCCAAATTGACAGCGTATTTCGCTGAATTCAATGTCGATATCACTGACGATAGATTTGATAACGTGCTTAAACACATCTATGATTCAGATGAAATTGTTCAACGATTTGCAGTTATTGCAGCCGCAGGTTTTGTGGAGAACAGACTTGAACAGATTTCAGAAGAATTTGAAGGGTTTATCCGAGCATTGAAATCAGATGACTCTATCACACGGGGGAACGCCGCCTTTGTTCTCGGAAATATACTCAATCACTCTCCAGAAAATTCACCTGCTGTGTTTGACCCAGCATTAGACGGCATTCGTTCTGATGATGACGAAATATTAGAGAATATCTTTGGAATGCTTTCCCAAACGCGTACAGTAGACATTCCACCTGAAGCAGCATACTCGGTTGACTTCATTTTGAAAACAATACAAGAAACAGACAACAAATATGTGGAGGAGTACGCCTCTTCATTTCTTAAACAAGTTATTAGAGCCTACCCGGAGTTTGGTGTGCCAGTTTCAGATCGGCTTGCTGAACTCCTCACACATGAAGAGAAGATAGTCCGTCAAAATATTGCAACAGCTATCGGGTTTCTTGAATACTCTATAGATGAACGTATGTTTGAACAAACATTGACCGACCTTTACACGATGACTGATGATCCAACCCCCAGTGGGAGAGGTTCGGCTTTCTTCGCCATCCGTATTCTTGCTGACCACTCACCGTCAGTAACTTCCAAAATTGAACCACAAGCAAAACACAGTCTAAATTCAACTGACCCTGTTGAACGTGCATGGGCTAGACAAGTTATCGCTCACAGTCAAGGTAAAGACCCCTTCAAACAACGCCTCGATGATGAAGAAACACAACTGGATGCTATTGAAGAAGTTGAACAGCTTTCACGGATGACACCAGAATACGCTACCGGTTATTCAGACTTTGTCGTTGAACTGTTAGATGCCGATGATTCAGATGTACGAAAATCAGCCGCAAGAACAGTACTCTACTTAGTTGTGAGTAAACACGAAGAGTATGGTCGTGAACTTTCGACAGATATCACTATCCAATTCACTTCTGAAACACAGGAACTGGCACAAGAAATACTCAATAATAATGAACTTGACAACCGCCTATCCCTGTTGGAGGAATATTAGTGAAATCATTTTTCTTCGTTTTCACTCATCGGATTTGATTCTGTATTCAACTTCTTCAAGTCTCTTCTCAAGTCTTTCGCGGTGTTCTTCTGGTGAATCCCACCACATATGTGCCGCTCGCATTTCTCTTAACACAGCAATAAGCTCGAATGCAGCGTAATGTTGTGGTGGAGTTTGAACCCGTTCATACCCTTGACTGAATCGTTCTTCAATCCGTTTACGAACAGATTGTTCCCTACCTGCAGACAACGTGTGAAGGGTTACTTCGTATGACAACCCGGGGTGTCCGCCGTAGATACGTTCAAAATCGATTGCCCCTTCAATTCTTCCGTCATCGTCAAGAAATAGGTTCCCAGTATGTAGGTCTATTGGTGAGAATACTGCTGTTTCAAGATCAGGGATAGGTGTCCAGTGGACAAGTTCCATTGCTTTTGATCCAAGACTGGAATAATTACCTTTAGCTTGATGGGCAAACTTTTCTAGCATTCCACGGTAGAACTGTTCCCATTCAGTTCCAGTAGTTGAGAGTTCTCCATTTCGCCGTCGAAGTCGTCCGACACCTGTCTCAATCGTATGTAGCTGTCCAAGGAATTCGCCAACAACTGGTACAACCTCTATAATTCTCTCAGACGATAGTGTATCAGGATATGGAAGAAGCTCTCCGTGTAATTTCTCTGCAATGAAATAAGGTGTTCCTTGATGTCTGCCCTCCCCGTGTATTTGTGGCACAGGGAGTGAGTTGTTGTGGAGGTGATGGATAATAGTAGGCTCAAGGCGGACAGAACTGGGGTCAAACGTTCCAAATTTAATGATGTAGTCGTCATCATCTGTTGTGACGGAGAACGTCGTATTGACGCCGGCGTGAATCGGTGTGACTGTTTGGATATCGCTGATGTGTTTGGTAATGGCTTCACGGGCGTCATCCACATTCATATGTGGTTATTCTGCATCAACCGATGTGAATGTTCTTGTTTCAGCAGCGAATTCACTTCTCTATTGGTTCAGAAGGGACAGTTTCTTTGTTTGATTCAATCACAGCATCTAATTCTACACCGTCATCGATATCTTCTGGTTCGACTTTCTGTGTAACGCGGAAATTTTGAGTTGGTTTCATTAACGCCCAAAATGCTCCTGCAGAGTGGAACACAGCTGTTAGTGGAAGTGTGAGAAGTAACAGTATGAGAATTCGTAATCGTTCATCGTAATACTTGTACCCGATAACCCCCCATCCGAATAATCCAAATATTTGGAATATCATAACACCGGTGTATACCCTTGGATAAAAGAGTTGTTCAACAGAGAATATAACCGGGATTAGCAGAAGAGGAGAGAGAAAAACGAGTCCCCACGCTGTATTTCGGAGGAGTGAGAGAACACGGTATCTAAATGGGAGTAGGTTCCGATCTTTGATTGCCCCTGATATCCACCGTCTTCGTTGATGGATTAATTCTCTTACCGTTGGTGGGGCCTGATTCATGAGTTTTACATTCAAGAACGCCATTTCAACATCATCGTTTTGAAAAGCTCGCCAGATGAAGTTTGTATCTTCAGTAACGGAGTTAACATTCCACGTTATTTTGTCTTCAAGTTCAGTCTTGACAGCAATACCTCCACCCCACGCGTATAACGGGTATCTGAAATTAGGGAACGTTTCCATCTCAATCTGGAATCCCGATCTGAATATCTCCGCTAAATATGGGAATATCCCACCGGATCGGATTGGACGTTCAGAAAGTTGAACAATATCACTATCAGGCAACCCATGGAACTCATTTACAATTGTATCCTCATCTAAATAGAGAATAAATGGGACTTGACAATCAACTTCTCTTCGAGCCCATTCAATTGCACGTCCTTTTCGGGTGGCCTTGCAAGTAAAATTCTCAGGGACAACGTAGACATCAGCTCCTTCAATATCGATATCTTTTTCTGATATTACTTTGACAGTACGGATGTGTGAAGGGAGAGAATTTACAGTCTGTTGAACGACTCGTTCACCGCCAATTGTTAGAATCCTCACTTGGATGTCTTCAAGTTGATATTTGATTGGTTTTGTTTCTTGCTGTCGAAAAAAGACGATTTCAGCAATCCAGAATAATGTTGCTGCAAGGAATATGAGTAAAATAACCCATAAAATAATACTCCCACCAATCTCTATAATGGGAAGAATCCTTGTGAACACATTCTATATTATCGCTCTATGTGTAAGCAATTTGCCAATATTGGCGAATCAATAACGTGCCAGTCAGAGTTGTTTTGCGCTGCCCCCACGATAATACAGATAGTGGTTAATACAGAAACCGGTACAACTGATTTGCCCCCTGTTGTGAGTGCAGCGCACCAAGCAATTGAAGATATTATTTCCGAGGTGGAACTCAATAATGTTGAAGTGAACTATCACTCAACAAACGAAATACGAGAGAAAGTATTGAAATGGACAAGTAACGGTGATGAACCGATGACCCGATGTGTAACTGTTTCATATACTACCGATCCTGATGGTGTCGTCGATGAGTATCCACCAGTACTTGCAGTTGAGCTTTCAGCTTGGAAAGAGACTACAGACCAAACGGTTGAATCAGTTCACAACGGGGTAATAGCAGATATCTTTGATAAAGATGCAGAAAAGCTAGGTGAGGTAGCTGTTCGTACCGCATTTGATACGGCACAAAATGTTTCTGATGATGACTTGTGGACTCCTGACTACCTCAACTGTTAATCGTCATCTCTTTCCTCAAATTAAATAAGAAGACGTTCGATCACCGTCACAGTGTCCATCACGTATGGGTTATCAATTTCATCAATGTCGTACCATGTTGCCTCCTGTGTTTTCATCCTATCGTCATCGTCATCATAATATGTTTGTTCTCTGAACTGGACTCTCTCAACCTCCCCATCTCGTACACCAAACGCTTTGACTCGCCTCACTACGTCATCAAAGTGTCCCTGTGTACATGAAACGCAGAGATGATGAGTCTCTACTGTACCATTCTCATACGGATTATCTGATGGGTGTTTGAGTTTGAGCGGTGGATATGCATTCGGTGTTTGCCGACAGCAGTTTGAGCATTCGTTGATCTGATTTGACTTTGATTGCCGAGGTGTATATGTTCTGTACGACTTCTCTGATTCCGGTGGGGCGTTTTCGATTCTATCAATATCAAATGCAAATGTGATGTGGACTCCCTTTGACGTAATGTCTACATCAAGTGTGTCCGGGTTGATCTTCACTGTCAGCTGATCGAGTTCTTTGAAAAAATCATCATCTTGGCACCGCCCCATCAAGATGAAATTATGCCGACCGGCTTCTCCCGCGGATTGTGTTTCCCGAGTATATGCAGGGCGAAGATCTCCAAGAAGATCATCGGAGACTTCTTCAAGTTCTTTGAAAACCGTTGTGGCGTCCATATGTCTGATATGTATTAGTATATTATTAATACTTTTGGTTGTTAATCAATACACGTGAGATAATCCAAATCTGCACACCCCCACTTCTTCGGATAAAACACACCGACAACCCCATTATGTTCGAAGCAGTCACAATGTTCACCGTTAACTGTCTCCCTGCCAACGAAAGTCAGCACATCTCCCTCATCAAGATGACATTCACCGCCAACCTTACCATTTCCATCAATCTCAGACAGTTCAGATAGACAAGAAATCTTTGGGAACATTTCATTTGTATTGATGACACGGTATTTAGCCCCTTCCTCAAACACGCTACGCATCGTTTTGAGTTGGGAATTAATAGTCATTACTTTCTCTCTTGTCGCTTTTGTGCTTTCTCTTTGGAATCTTCTCTGAGTACTCCTTTCACTTGCCAGCCTTTGATTTGGACTTCTTCCCCATTCACGGTAATGATTATATCTCCTTGTTTTGAGTCACTAGCCTCCACAACAACTGCCTCCGCGACGAGTTGTTGCTGGTCACTACTTGCGAACGAGCCGAACGTGGCAATAATATGCTCACCGGAGTTCACTCGAGTTTCAAAATTTCGCTTGTCAATCGAAATGTAGTCATCCGTCTTGTATCCAAGTCCGCTAACGCCAGTCGAAACAAAATCCCGAAGGAAATCAGGGACGTATGGAAGGTCAAGTGTTGTTTCAATATTATCGGCCACCCGTTGTCCACGCGATCGTGTTCGGTGAGATTCGATAACGTCGTTAATATGCTTTGTCGGCAGTCCGGGTTCCCAGTTGTCCGAAGTCGTCATAGATACCATCCACTACCGACACTAACAAGTTAATAGTTGTGCTTAACTCAGACGGATTCACGTCGACGAATAGGACGTCGAAGCGTTTCAGGAATCGGAATGCTCGGATCAAACGTCTGCTCAAGATTGATGATCGCACTGAAGGTAGCTGCTTCCCCGTCAATAGCGAGACATTCAAATTGGGAATCTGAATTTTCTTGATCTGCGACCGGGATATCATGAAAGAGGGTCAAAAGTTGAGTAGCGAACTGTTTGTGTTCAAATCCGACTGTCGAGAGGACTGTTGGTTCATCTGCTACTCTAATATCTTCACTATTTGTCCCCGGTGGGAGATCCACATCCATATTGATGACGCCCTTATCATCAGGAATAATGTGTTCTGTCGTGGGGAATTGCTCGTACGGGATACTTACATCGACTAGAATCTGGCCGTGTGTCTCTTCAGCGGTTGGAGTATGACCAAAACGCGCTCGTTGAATACAGATTGTGTGCGGATCTCCGTTTTCAATTTTCGAAGCATACTCTGCTGGTTCTGGTTGCTCTACAGGGTTTGTCGCAAGGACAGAGTCAACTGTCTCCACAACTGCCCGAGGTGAGAACTGCCTTATCATCTGTTACTCCTGATAGTCTATATTAGATGAAAAGGGTTCTTACCGGCAGCGTCACCGAATTGTCACGTATTTTCTCGTCTTTCCATGCTGCCGTTAACAGTTAACTCAGAGGAGGTTTTAACACGGATAGCAATGTCAAGCGACGAGTCCACAAATAAAATTGAAGTGATGGTAATCGTGAGGGAGTAGATGCAGAACAGTTTGTATCTGATACACCAGCAACCACAGAGCAGGCTGTGAGCGTTCTGGAAGAGCTTTGTGATGCCGGGTGGGTTGTGAGGGATGGATGGATTTTAACGCCGGCACAGGCGGTGTGGAACTACCTGAACGACGTTGGAGAAGCAAAGCCCGTTGAAATTCTGTTCTACTTTGACACTAGACTCTGGACGGGAGAACGGTGTATTGAGTGTGGTGCAACAACACATATTGACAAGCAGTACTCTGTTGGGAGTGGATCGAATTTCTGTGGGGCTTGTGGAAATCAACTCAAACCACAAGATGTACTCGAAATCCGAAAGAGAACTCCAGAAAACCTCCGCCAGTTAAAATCTACTGAGTAGTTGTGTACTCTCTCAAACAATAATTAAGCATAAGTTTTTAGTTGTTGTCAGAGAAAGGAGTTGACAACTAATGCTTCGAAAGCCAAACGATCGGACGCCGGCGGACAAACTGGGGGCGGAAATTGAGGATGTCTTCAAGGGGATTGAGACGGCAACCCAAATCCCAACACAGTTTGGAGAACGGATGTGGGAACATCACGCGTCTACGCTCCAACTTCGAGGGGGACAATATATTGACCCTGATGATATCAGTCACGAAAGTACGGAAGGAGACGAAATCTGTATTTACACTGATTGGGAAGACACCCGTCTCCACGTCAATATCTATGACTATGCTGAGGAGTCTGATGAAGAGGCTGTCCTTGTTATGCTTGACTACGGTGACGCCGACCAGAACACGGCATGGGTCGTGACTCCCGACGCAGTTGAAGATGGGCTTGTCTCTGGTTTCGATGTTGGAAAAGACGACGACTGGGAGTTGTTCTCCGTTGAAGATCGAGGAGAAGAACTTCTCCATCGTATTCTTGACAGAGCAAGCGTTCGTATTGTCGATTGTCAAGATATTATGGAACAGCAGCCTTACACACCCGTAAAGAACACCTGAAACACTGTTCTGGTAATTGTTTGAATGCTGTCGGACTGATATCCTACATTTAACCGAGTGGCTGTTCAACACCTGATTAATGCAGGTCGAACAGGTGGTTGCACAAGAGTCAACACAGTCTACACCTCAACTAAGTGAGAAAGAAGTCCAGAAAGCGATTACACAGGCAAAAGAGACAGTTCAAGAAGCAAAACTCATAGACACGTTCCTGCTCGAGTTCAACGTTTCACAGAACGAGAGTACTCATTTCCGTCTAGAGAAAGATGGTATCGAGTTGGACTTAGATTTGTACGACTTCTACGGGTTAACTACGGCGTTTGAGAAAGCAATTGATCTGAGTAAACAACAAAAAGGATATCTACCCTTATTATACGTATCTTACGCTGGTAAACAACGATTATTCACACCCGGTGTTTTCTGTAATGAGGATACAGCCCGTCAAGCACTCCCCGGTGGTAATCAACCCCCGGAATCAATTCCATTTATATTTGATTCTAACTCGTCTGGAACTTTGTGGTATGGATGGGCAACATCAGTACGACAGTATGCTCCAGACTGGCTCCAGCGGCGGTTGGATAGCCCATTCGTATTTACCTTTCTGATGTTAGTTCCTCTTATTGTTGGGTTTGCTATTCATCTAGTTATCCCAATTTTGTATGTTGTCGGGCTTATGGCTATGATCGCGGGACTAGAACGCTACCAACATTCTGCTAAAGCGGTTGATGGAATTGATATCGATGACGTGTATTCAAAAACAGGCGGTGAACGTGAATTCGATGTCTACACGTGTGATTTCACTTCAACAGGAGATAAAATTGTTATTGAATGTGACGATATTGACGCTACATGGACGTATCAAAAGAATATAATGGGTGAACTGACGACTGAAGGAAAGAACGCACTTGACGCTGTATCAATTGAAGGAAATGAATGTATTGCCTGTATCAGTAGTACGCACCTTGATCAAGTCAACGAGTTCGAAAGTGACTGTGGTGAATGGCAGATCGAACACCTCAGTTCGTGAAATCCAAGTGAATACCCCCGATGTCGTCATGGGGTTTGAGTCGCATCACCTCACGCATTTCTTTATCTTCGCGTTCAACAGACCGCAACTCAGTAACAACTTCTGACAGACTTCTCTTTTTCAAATCATCAACAACATCTGCCCACGAATCATATAGACCGAATAGGTCGACTGCTTTGGTGAACCCGTCAGTAAACATTGCAACTGACTCTACTTCCTTAACATCGTACTCACCCGTAACAGCTTTTCGAGCGGCAACAGGATTCACTCCAGCAGACCAATACCCTCCCGGCATCTCACGGAGTATTCGAACATTTTCAACTGCCCCACGTGTGTTTGCCCGCACTTCATCAGCAGTTGCCTCTGGATGTTCTTCACGATACTCAGACATTGCCTGCCGAGATAACTTATCAAACTGCTCTGGATCTCCGTGGAGATACGTGTCAACGCCGTTCTCTGTTTCAATAACTGCAATAGCATCAGCGAGACTCAATACTTCCAGTCGGGTTTCAGTCCACTTCACGCCGGCAACTGTTGAGGCTGGTAAATCAAGTGGTGAAACTGACTGTGAAACATCAGCGTTCCCCGGTTCGTTTGCAGGTGTGAACGTCATCTCTTCTTCGATAATATCTGGCATCTCTGCAATTGAGTTGAACAACGCATCTTGGAATGTTTGGTTTGGGACTTTTTGTTGTAATAACTCATCGAGCTGTCGGACATACCATGCACCATCTGATGTGGCATTTTCAAAAAGAGTACGATCGCTAGTACCGCTTGTTCCGTCGAGAACCCATGCTCCATCAGATGTAACCGTTGTGTAGTCTTCATTTGTACGACTCCCTGTAGAAAGCACGATATCGAAATTCTTGACTGGAGAGTTTTCTATCAATGTGTGATACATTTCTTCTCTGAAGGTTAATTGGTTAACGGGGTTAGATACAGTACACTATTGTAGAACTTTGTTAAAAAGTGACTAACTGTTCACGAACACGTAGAGTGCCTTCATATACATATCTGTGATTTGGAGGACTGATGAGCCATTTCGTACGGTTGAACTCGTGTGAATACGTTGACTATCCTCACTTATCTTCTCAACAAGAGATATGTTGAAAGGTGTGTCGCGGTCAGTCAAATCATCAGGTCGTAAACCACCATCGAAGATATCAATTGTGTATTCACCAGTCTCATCTGGTGTTTGTAGGCCTAATGATTGATTGTCTTTCCATCTACCGTAATTTAGTGCGTGATCACTATCGGGTTCAGGTATAAACGAAAACACACGCGTCTCCTCTGTAGAGTCATCAATACCGTTTATGACTAATTGTGGGTCTTTAGCCAGCAGGTTCGGATGAGTCGAAAACAATTCAAGAGTAAGTACAACACTATCTATGCCGTTCATATGAGTTTGGGCCACTACCTTCGTCTCCCCAAACCGGGGGATATCTGCAACCAGTTCAACTTCATATTCGTAATCTCCTTGGAAATTTCGTGCCTCTAAAAGAAACCTGTCTTCGACTTCCGAAAATGAGATGACATCAGATGAGCGGATAACTTTCCCGTCAGCCCACCGGCCAATATTGAGTGAATGAGTTGACGGTAGAACAGTCAGTAATTCATCCGCAATAAGGGGCGTGCCGTATCCATCATTTCCGGGCATACGTGAGTCATCGTCAATCAATTACTTAAAAACAAGGGACGCTCAAACCACGATAACAGATTCAAGACACGTTCGCAGAACAACTGCTTACAACTTCGAGGGCACAGGAGTTCCAGCTTTCTCGGCTTTCGAACGGTATTTTTCAGTGTAGCTTGGAGCCTGTTCTGCCTTCCCCGGAGGTTCGGTATCAGTATGAACAGCCATCAAGTAGTGATAGCCAACATCTGGCCGTGGCGTGAACGCTTCGTCAATAGCAGTCCCCTCCGAGTCATAGAGAACGGATAGCCACGCAGACAGACTCATCTCTTTCGTCTTACCGAATCCTCTCCGCCTCTCCTCAACCCACTCGATCCGCTCAACCGTAATTCGGGAACCGTCAGGATGGGTGAACTCACCGTTTCCATACGGCATTTTCTTGCTCTCCTTCTGCTCACCGTCCCATACCCATTCAGGAGGGTGCATATCCTTTACACGGTACGTATACTCGTTTTCCGTCGTACTGCTTTCCCACCGGAACAACTCCACGCCAGCGAACTCAGCGGCTTCTTCAACGTACTCAAGCGCAACAGCAACATTACTGATTCCTCTAGTACCCCGTTTTCCATTCTGATGCACGCGAACATCTACACACGGCCCGTACCCGAAGGCGTTGACAACACCTCCACGGCCTGAATATGGGCCTTCAAGAACCATCTCTCCCTGTGACGTGTTCAGCGTAAACTTGTCACCTGCATATCCGTTTCCGGGTCTGTCAGGATGACCAGCGAAGTAACGGTAGAATCCATCTTTTTCTGCCCACCAGAACGATTTGTCTTGTTCCGGTTGGAAAATGAACTCTTCACGCGGCGGTACCTCTCCTTCAATTACGACGTGAAGGTTTGGGTGTTGGTCGTATCCCGGGTTCCACTTGACAAATCCGTCAACAACGTTCATACTCATATAGTGTATCTACTAAACCATAAGTATTAGGGTACCATTTGTATTTGTGGGCGAATTAAGGGAGAGGAAAATACCCGAGTCACGGGAGTGTCGGTTCACTTGTGAGTACCCAACGTGCAAAAAATACTGGTTGATGAAGTTAGACTACCGTCTTCTAACTTTCAAGAGGAGTGGGCCAGTCGAATTCATCAGCAACTTCAAACGCATCCATCTGATTATACCCTGTCGGGTACATCTCTCCCAACTTACGACTCATTCCCCGTGGTTTGAGAAAACTCAACGGGTACTGTTTCCAGTCTTCCTCGGTAATGACGGGAGACTCGCTATGGATGTATTTGTCCATATCTTCATCGTACTCGGACAACATCATCCGACGAAGGAGTTCTCTGGCAGCGTCAAACGTGAATAGGCCGTCTTTCGTATCAAGCGTGTCAGTCTCACGTTGGACGGCTTCAAGAATATCTGTGAGATCGATGTCGGTGTAGGTCGTTCGACTATCAGGCCAAACATCATCGATATCCTGACGGGTCACAGCACCATTTTCACCTGCAAGCGAAGAAAGGGTTCTTCGAATACCTTTGTAGGAAGCTCGGTCATATGAGTCACTCACGGGTTCGTTGTTGTGCCAGCGAACAGTCGCAAGGAATCCTTGAGCCTCTGACCGACTTTCGAACGGTTCATTCGACAGACCAAGCCAATACGTCCGGTACGCAGTTACGTCGAATCCATTTTCGTTGTTTTGTCGGACAACAAATACGGCTTCGTGATGGAGGTAATCAACGATGTCATGGAACGCTTCTTTCAGAGTAATCCCTTTCGCCAACGGCTCAGGGTCGACCTCTGTGGTTTCAGTAGCCTCCGCCAGTTCTCCGCTAATCTCTACATCGTCGCCAGCGGCTTCTGCCATTTTGGCAACGAGGGCAGTAGCGAACAAGGGTTCGCTTTTGTCACCTCCAAGGGGCTGATTCTCGTTAATTTCTTTTGCGAGTCGCAGGTCGCATGCACCCCAGTGAGAGTAATGCGCACTGAAGAGTCCACTCGGAAGTTCGTAAAGTACGATTGCTCGGTGTCCCATTGTTGTACTCTACAAGACGATAGATATGTACTTAATACTTATGCTTAGTTGTGGTGTAGAACAGTACTTCCACCAAGTGGTATCACTCGCCGTCTTCTGTGTCATACAAATACAGTTCATCATATCGGCCCATTCCTGTCTGTTTGAATCCAAACGATTCCACAAGGCCTTGTGATGCAGTATTATCCACGTGAACACGACAGCGGAGTCGTCCATAGTGGATATTCAACGTCCGAAGAAGGTGTGTTGCTACTCCTTCTCTTCGATAATCTTCTTTGACAGCGATTCGACTAATAAATGTGTAGTCACTTGGAAACGTATCGACAACAGCCATTCCAATAACTTCACCATCTTCGACTGCTTCCCACGCTTCATTCTGTTCTTCCGCCGGGTTAAGATTCGTGGCATCAATGATATCGTCAAAGAACCCCCAGACAGATCCGGGAGACATTCGACTTCGACGCGTGGTGAAACTCAGACCGCTCATATATCCTTCACCAATTAGCCATCATCTGCATCTGAGTTCGGTAAACCTTGTTAATGTGGGTCTGTCTCTCTCGACCACTCTCAGTACGGTACTCAAGGATGATAGACTCCTCTGTGAGCGTTTCACCTTCAGTCAGTTTCTTCCCATTATCACCATAGTGGTTAAACGTGACCGTTGCCGGAGTACGTTCTTTGGCAAGGAGGTTACAGAACGTGATCAGGCTGAAGGCTTCCCCGTAAGTAAGATACCAGTTCTTCGGAGATTCATTAGTGTTGAGTCGAAACTTTACATTCGAGATGGTAGTTTTCATCCGACGGTTTTCTCCGGGTTCACCAACAGATCGGTATAGGTGAAGTTTCCGACCGGAGATATCAGGGACTGCGTGAACGTATTCGTCGACACCTTCAGTTTCAAGGTTACACCAGTCAAGAAGGTCAAGTTCCTTCTCAACGTTGAATCCGTGTGTGTCCGTTTTCGTGGCTTGCATCTCTACCTGTAGCAATGCAATATGTTTACTTAATACTTGTGCTTATGTTAAAATTCAACCCATTCATCATCGTCAGTACTGTACACTCGGCTCACACGACTGTTAGAAATAAGAGATGGAACATCACTTTGATGAATGACAAGTGGATCAATTTTTGTGAATTTGGAAATAGTGACACAGTTCTGTAACCATCCTTCAATTGATTTCTGCTTTCCAGATTGGAGTTTGTCACCAGTGTACTCAAACATCAAATCAAGGTCTGTTGGTTCAGAGTCTTTGTCTTGAACGGTACTTCCCCATACCAGTATTCTGTACTCTGG